>Ga0209380_10000005_pt1 | contig 188382 bp, 178 predicted proteins | sample HubBroMetageWFT6_FD_188347 | JGI IMG/M metagenome (GOLD analysis project Ga0209380, IMG submission 188347) | Warmed and freeze-thawed soil microbial communities from the Hubbard Brook experimental Forest, New Hampshire - Hubbard Brook CCASE Soil... | ecosystem: Environmental > Terrestrial >...
CTTTCGGCCTTCCAAGTGAGCATAGAACATTTGACTAGCCTTACCTTATTTTCCTCAGTGCGTCTAGCAGAATGCTGGGCGAGTTTATGCGACGATACGGACGCGCCTGAAGCATTTCCCCTACTATTCTTCGGAGCACTTTAATAGGGTGCTCCTGCGGTTTCGCTGTTCGCAGTGCGTTGTAGACCTCTTGTTCCGTCATATTTTGGTCGCATCGGAACGGGTGGGACCCTTGGCCCGCAGCCGCTTCAAACAGAATCACACCAAGCGAGAAAATGTCGGCCCGGATATCGACATGCGCCGCGCCTCCGAATTGTTCAGGAGCGGCGTATAGTGCAGTTCCGACGAAAGCGTTGCTTGCGGTAAGCCTGACGGCGCCGCGCCGTTTTGCCAGTCCGAGATCGACAATGACGGTGCGCCCGCCGACTTCGATTAGGATATTCGCCGGCTTCAAATCGCGGTGGACGACGCCCGCCACCTGGAGTGCAACGAGTCCTTGAGTCACTTGTTTGGCGAGATTAAGCAGGTCACGTTTTTTGAGCTTCGCAGTTCGAAGCCGTGCTTCAAGCGTCTGTCCATCGACAAATTCAGTTCGGAAGTATGGGCGCTGTTGGCCGCCGATATCTATATTTCCCTCATCGACAAAGGCGACGACGTTGCGGGATGTAATGCGCCTCAAGCTATCGATCTCGCGCGCACTGCGTCCGAGATCGAAATTCGGTCTGAAAAGTTTGAGCGCAGTTGTCCCCGCAGCGGCATCGACACGAAACGTGACTCCAAACGATCCTTCACCAACCACGGCAACACTCGTAGCGGTGAAAGCAGCACGGATCGCATCGATTTCATTGCTGTACATTGCTCGAAGCAACATGTAGGTTTTCCGAAGGTCTGCTGACGACCTCTTGACGTTTGCGTTGCGCAGCCGCCAACGCAGTCGGACCGGAAGTTCGGGCCACTTATGCGGTAAAGGCTATCCGGCTGATTTTTCTACTCGGCGGAAGGCCCGCGTGTAGGCCTGAACGCACGCTCAGCCTTGGTCCTAACGTCATCGCAGCAGAGATCGCGCAAAACAAATGAGGTATTCGTGCCGGCTTGTTCCACTAACACGACTGTGGGCGCAGCGCCGTGGATCTCGCAACGTACGTCGACAAGACGAGCCGTTACCCAGCCAATCAGTTGCTCCGCAACCATTCTGTGAAAGTTGTTCTGCATGGCGCGCAGGAACTCGTCACGAGAGACCTCGCGACCGGCCACCTCATACTTGAGTGAAGCGTTCATCATTAGCGGTTGGTTCGGTGCCCAGAATGGCGCTTGCCTGCGACTGCGGAAGAAGCCGGGCTTGCCTCGAATGCCCGGAACCGGAAGTTTGGAAGCCCTTCTGTAGTATCCCATGGGGTTCGCGGACGCACTCTCACGCGCCGGCGTGCGCTATCTCGCGGCCAGTCCGGAGACGATGCTCGCGCCAGGCGTCCCGAGCCACGTCGCGCACGCGATTGCAGAGCACGAAAACGATCCCGATGCGATGGCCAAGGCGGTCGTTGGCGACGTGATGCGCACGAAGTACGACGCCGGCGATATGGGCGGCTTCGGTCCGGCCGCGGCCTTCGACGTGCTCGACCTCGGTCCCCAGAAAGTGCGGCAAGCGGAAATCTCGATCAAACGGCTCAACGACGACGTTGCCGGCGAGGCCTCGGCGCCGAGCGTCCGCAGCGCGGTGCGCGAAGATGCCCGGTCGATCGACGGCATGGTGCGATTTCCCGGCAGCCACGGTCTGCCGTGGCACGCAGACCGTCCCGCGATCGCATTCTACGATGCGCTCGCGAGCGACGGCCGTCTCGACGAGCGGCTGCGCGGCGACGCTCGTCAGGCGAGCGCGGACGTGCATAACCTCGTTCTCGCACATCGTGAGAGCGACGACTTCGAACCATTCGGCGGTGCGGATTATTCCGATGCGGTCGGGCCGACGGTGCACCTTCCCACCGCGCGGCGCGAGATCGATCCGTGGGCCTCGTCAGGGGTCACCGAAACCGACAACGAATTCTACAAAAAGGTCGATGAAGCTGCGATGACGGGCGTGCTTGCGTAGCCTCGCACGCCGACGTTTAAAGGCGCAACGCCACGCCTGACGGATAGATCGGCCGGTTGATGATGCGCTCGAGCGTCGTCGCCGGCGCGGTAAGCGCGATCTCGGCGAAACGCGCGAAAGCCTCGCGCGTCGCCTCGCCTTCCGCATACCGTTCGTTGCTTTCCATCTCGACGCGTCCGCGCACGGGCAAAAGCCGGATATAGCGTCCGTCGTCGTCCTCGCCGACCTCGACGAGCTCGGAATCGACAAAGATCCGCAGCGCGGCGCTTACCGTGCGATCGCGAACGCGATCGATGTCCAGCGTTCCGGCGATATCCGCATCGCCGCCGCGTACGATCGCATCGCGTGCCAGCCCGCGTAGGCCGCGGTAGAGCTCGCGCAGCAACGGCAACGGCGGCGCATCTAAGTCGATGAGAAATTCGTTGAGCCCGCGATCCTTCTTCCCATAGAGCAAGTGGATGCGCGCGGAAGCGCCATCGCGACCGGCTCTTCCCGCCTGCTGGTTGAACTCGCCGAAGTCGAAGTTGAGATGGTAGAGCACCACGTTGGAGACGTCGGGCAGGTCGATCCCCTCACCGAATGCGGACGTTGCGACGATCACGCGCAAGCCGCCTTCGCGAAAGAGCCGCTCGACCGCAAGCCGGTCGCCGTTGGGCATCTTCGCGTGGTAGAACATCACCTCGTCGCCGAGCTCGCGGCGCAGCCGCCGCGCGACGCTGGTCGCCTCGGATCGCGAGTTGCAGTAGACGATTCCTTTCTGGTCGACGCCTTCCGATTTACCGGTGAAGACCTCGACCAAATATCCGTGCTTGTCCCGCCGTTCGCGCGCGTCGACGACCTGGAGATTTTCGCGCACCGTCGGATCGATCACCCAGGCAGCGATGCGCAGCTCTTCGACGATGCGGCGGAAGGTCTCGTCGCCTGCGGTCGCGGTAAGCGCAAGCACTTGCGGGTCGCCGAGGCTCGCGATCGTCGAACTCAGGCGCGCGTAGGCCGGACGGTGGCGCGATTCTTGGAGGTGGTGCGCCTCGTCGATTACGGCGAAGGCGGGCGTACTGCGTCCGCCCAGCGCGTCGCGATGAAACTCGAGAAACTCGGGCGTCGCGAGCACCAGATCCCATGCGCCGTCGCGCAAGGCAGCGAAGAGCTCCTCGCGTTCCTCGTTGTCGATCGAACCATTCGCGCGAAAGCAGCGCAGCCCGAGCGGATCGAGCGTACGGCGAAGCGCTTCGTACTGATCGTTGGCGAGCGCGCGCAGCGGATAGACGACGAGCGTCTTACCGGCGCCGGCGAACGCGCGCAATGCCGCCGAATACTGAAAGCAGAACGATTTTCCGCGCCCCGTCCCTAGCACGGCGAGCGTGTTCTTACCGGCGGCGAGCCGCTCGAGCACGGCATGCTGCGCCTCGTGCGGCTGCGACGTTCCGATCAGCGCGCCGCGGACGCGTTCGGCGACGTCGTCGGCGTCGATGCCGCGATCGGAAGGCGCCTCCCCGCGAGCGCGCGACGAGAGCTCCGTGCCGCCCTCGCGTTCGACGAAAATATTGACGCCGCGATGTTTTTCATCCGATCCCGATGCCGTCGAGCGGCCGGTGAGCGACGCAATACGCGCTACGTACCGTGCGCCTGCGTCGATCAGCGGCGCAATATGCGCGGCCAATCGTTTGTTGAAGAATCCGAGTTGAAGGTTGCCGTAGTGAACGGCGATCGCGTTGCCGTCGTAGGGATTTTGGGGTTGACGGTGGAGCTCGAGCGGCGCGCCGGCGTGCAGGCCGGCGATGAGATCTTGGCGGCCCTCGAACGATACGCCCGCGATCTTCGTATGGAAGTGCGGCGCATCGCCGATCGTGGAGTATGGATCGCGCAGATACTCGTCGCCCTTGGCAAAGATGCGTTCGACCAATGCGCTCGAGGTAGACTCAGGTGCGCTGGCTACGCCGTCGACCGCGCCGGCTACCTCACCTAGCTCTGAGCTCGTCGAAGCGCCGAACGCGCGCAACGCCGCCTCGAAGGCGGCTTCGGAAGGCGTCGGCGGCGGGAGCTCTTTAGTGCGCGGGGCCTTCTTCGCGACGATCAGCCTGCCCTGAGCCTGTCGAAGGGAGGTCGTCGAGGTTGAGCGCGATCTCTTCGTGGCCTTGCTCAATCGCCGCATCGTGCAATCCCGCTTGCTGCGCGTCGAGCGGGTCGATCACCTCTTCGCCCGTGTACGGTTGCGCTGCGTTCGTTTCTTCGCCCGTGTAGGGCTCTTCGACGGCGACGCCGCTCACCGCATCGGTGCGCCTCTTGCGATAGCGCGAGGGTGCGACCGGCACGGTCGTGCGGGACGACTTCGCTTTCTGCCGGCGCTCGCGCCGTGCCGCCACGATATCCTCGCGCGCGATGCCGCTGCGGCTCTGCAGTGCCACCGAGTCGGCGCGCGACCGCGCCGTGACCGTACGATCCTGCGCGAGTCCCGCGTGGCGCCGTTTGCTGGCCGCTTCAAGCTGGCGTTTGCGGAAGCCGAGGACGAGCGGAGCCGAGTAGAAGATCGAGTGGTAACCGCCCGAGCAGATGCCGACGAGCAGTGCGAAGGCAAAGTTCTTCAGGCTCGCACCGCCCAGCGCGAGCAGCGCCACCAGCGTAATCACGACCGTCGCCAGCGTGTTGAACGAGCGCGTCATCGTCTGTTTGATCGACTCGTTGACGATCGTCGCGTACGGCGCGCCCGCCATCAGCTTGGTGTTCTCGCGGATTCGGTCGAGGATGACGATCGTATCCATAACCGAGTAGCCGATGACGGTCAAGACTGCGGCCAAGAAGGCGTCGTCGGCGCGCCGGTCGGCGAGCGCATAGATGCCGATCATCATCGCCGCGTCGCGGATGAGCGCGATGACGGTCACCAAACCAAAGATATAGTTCCAGCCGAACCGGAAGGCGATGTAGAGGAACTGGATGCCCAGCGCGATGACGAGCGCCCAGAGCGCCTTCGTGAGATACTCTCGGCCGAGCGACGGACCGACCGAGGTAATCTGCGACGCCGCCCGATCGACCGGCGCGACGGTGTTGAGCGCGTTCCAGACCGGCGTCGAGTTATTCGCATACGCCGTCTGCGTTTGAATGATGAAGCCCTTGCCGTCGGTGCCGGCAGTCGTGACCGATTCCTCGCTCATACCCAGCCCCGCCAACGCCTGCTTTACTTTGTCGGCGGTCGTGGCTCGGGTAAACTGCACCGAGATGTCGGTGCCGCCGGTGAACGAGAGACCGAGCCGCAGCATGCGGTTGGCGTGGAAGCCATCGCCCCCCGCGAAGCCGTGGTAGATCATCGACCCGAAGCCGAGCGCGATGACGAGGTACGAGATCGTCGAGACGATCCTGAACCATCCAACGATATTCCAGTTGAGACGGCGGAAGAGCATCGCTTACGCTCCCGCCCCCGACCCGGCGGTCTTGGCGAAGATGCCGATCTCGGAACGCTTGACGCCGTAAAGCTCGGGCGTCGTCAGAACCTCGTTGTCGACGAGCGTGTCAACGAAGAATCGCGTGATGAAGACGGCGGTAAAAAGCGAGACCACGGTTCCCCAGAAGAGCGTGAAGGCGAAGCCCTTGACCGTTCCGGTGCCGAGCATGTAGAGCACGCCGGCACCGACGATCGTCGTAAAGTGGCTATCGAAGACGGCCGAGAAGGCGCGCTGGAATCCGACCCGCACCGCGGCGCGCATCGTCTTGCCGTTCCAGAGCTCCTCTTTGATGCGCTCGAAGATCAGGACGTTCGCGTCAACGGCCATGCCGATCGAGAGTACGAAGCCGGCGATGCCAGGCAGCGTCAGCGTCGCGTGTGAGAGGGCGAGAATCGCCATCATCACGAGCACGTAGATCGCGAGCGCCAGGTCGGCGAGAAGTCCGGGCAAGCGGTAGACGAGGATCATGAAGATCAAGACGAGACCGAGTCCGAGCGCCGCCGCGCGCATCGACTGAATCAAGTCGAGCTTGCCGAGCGTCGGGCCGATCGTCTCCTTCTCGATGACGCTGATGCTGACCGGAAGGGCGCCGGCGTTGAGCTCGTTGGCGAGCGTGACGGTCTCCTCTTCCGTGAACGTTCCGGTGATCTGGCCGTTATCGTAGATCGGACTTTGAATGATCGGCGCCGAGAGATAGCGGTGGTCGAGGAAGATGCCCAGCGGCTTCTGGAGATTGGCCGACGTGAGCTTGCCGAACCGCGCGGGATCCTTGGTTTGGAAGAGAATGTCGGGGCGGCCGGACTGGTCGTAGCTCGCCTGCGCAGCCTTTAAATCTTTGCCGGAGTAGACCACGTTGCCGCTCTTCTCGTAGGCGGTCTTCGAAACGTAGAGCTCCGCGGCGGCCTTCTCTTTCGGCGAGACGTTGGGCTGCAGCAGCACCGCATTCGCGGCGTCGGCCTTCTGCATCACGTCGAAGGGCACGATCTTATAATCGAGCACGGCGGCCTGCTTGAGCAGCTTCTCCGCTTCGTCGGGATCCTTGACGGCCGGCAGCTCGACGAGGATGCGGTCGGTCCCGACGTTGCTGATCGATGGCTCGGCGACGCCGAGACCGTTGATGCGCCGGTCGATGACTTCGCGCGTTTGCGCTTGAACCTCGGACGTAACGCGCGGCACCTCGGCGGTCGGGGAGAGCTGAAGCAAGAGCCGTGCTCCGCCCTGAAGGTCGAGGCCGAGATGAATGGTCTTCTGGACCGGCCAGACGGCCCAGATCGAGATCGCGCAAACAGCGACGATGACTAGCGCCTTGAACGGCGCCTTCAGATTATTCCAGTTCATTGGAGCCGGTGGAGCTTAGCCTTCGGCGGGCGCCGGGCCTGCCGCGGGGCGCCACAAGCGCCGTCCGATTGCCAAGAGCCCGGCGACCCCCGCCGCGGCGACGGCGCTCCAGACCGCGCCCTGCTGCGGACGGCCATAGACGAAGGCGCCCGTGGCGAAGAGCGCGCCGTAGACGGAGGCCAACCCGAGCACCCACCCGGCGAGCGCAAGCGTCAGCGAGTCGGGCGAAGCGCCGAGCCCGGACTCGCGCCGAATCTTCTCCCACCCCGGACCGGCCGGGCGCACCCGAGCGTAGAACTCTGCCAGCACGCTGCGCTCGACCGGCGGCGTGCAAAACGTGACCGCGACCCAGACGACGGTCGTAACCGCGATGGTCGTGAGGAGCACGACGGTCGTGTCGGCGGTGTGACCGAGCTTCGCTGCGACGAAGAACGCGAACGCAACGACGAACGACGAGAGCATCGCGCTCACCTCGCTCCAGGCATTGATCCGCCACCAGAACCAGCGAAGCAAATAGATCAATCCCGTTCCCGCGCCGATTGAGAGCAAGAGATTGAAGGAGTTTTTTGCGTTGTCGAGCGCGAGCGTGAAGAGCACGCCGAGGATCATGAGCAGCACGGTGACGAGTCGACCCGCGAAGACCAGCTCGCGCTGCGTCGACTCCGGTCGGATGAAGCGCTGGTAGAAATCGTGGACGAGATACGACGTGCCCCAATTGAGATGCGTCTCGATCGTCGAGCGGTAGGCCGCGAAGATCCCGGCGACCATGAAGCCCGCGAAACCGGCCGGCAGAAAGACGAGCATGGCAGGGTAGGCGATGTCGTTACCGATCAGACTGGGGGCGACGCCCGGAAAGCGCAGTTGGATATCGTGCAATGACGGATAGACGATCGTGGAGGCGAGTGCGACCACGATCCACGGCCAGGGGCGCAGCGCGTAGTGCATCACCTGAAAGGCGAAGGTGCCGAAGAGCGCGTCGGATTCGGTTTTGGCGGCGAGCATTCGCTGCGCGACGTAGCTGCCGCCGCCGGGTTCGGCGCCCGGATACCAAACCGACCACCAAACCACGGTCAGCGGAATCACGAAGATCGCCAGCGACGTCTGCCAGTCTTTGAAGTTCGGCAGCAGCGCGAGCGTTCCGGGGCCGGCGTGAGCGAAGTGCGCGACGAGACCGTGAAGACCGCCGACGCCGGGCGCGTGGATCGCGAAGTAGGCGGCGGCGAACGCCGAGCTCATCGTGATGCAGAACTGGATCATGTCGGTGACCATCACGCCCCAGAGCCCCGCAGTCGCCGCGAAGACGATCGGCACCGCGACCGAGATCGCGAGCGTCTCGAAGCGGGGCCAACCGAAGAGAATGCCGGCGATTTTCACCAGCGCGAGATTGACCGTTGCGATGATCCAGCAGTTGAAGAACAGCCCAAGGTAGATCGCGCGAAAGCCGCGCACGAACGAGGCGGCGCGCCCCGCGTAGCGCAGTTCGTAGAATTCGAGATCGGTGAGCACGCGCGAACGGCGCCAAAGGCGCGCATAAAAGAAGACGGTCGCCATGCCGGTGAGCAGGAACGACCACCAGACCCAGTTCTCGGCGACCCCGCCGTCGCGCACGAGATTGGTGACGAGGTTCGGGGTGTCGGTCGAAAAGGTGGTGGCGACGAGCGAGATGCCGATCAGCCACCACGGCGCGGCCCGGCCTGCCGCAAAAAATTCGGTGATGTTCTTGCCGGCGCGGCGCGCCAGCACGAGCGCCGGCACGAAGGTCACGCCTAAGGAGACGACGACGATGACCCAGTCGAGCGTCGTTAAGTGCATGAGGCGAGCGCGTTCGGTTCCTCTAACGTGATGACCTCGGCGGGCAAAATTACGATCTCATTGGGCAGCTCGCCGTAGGCATAAACGTTCACGCGAACGCTCGAACGCAGCAAGAAATCCGCAAGGACCGGCCGGAGCGCGGACGTGCAGAGAACTGCGGCGCGATCGCGTGGCATGGTCGCACCGTACGATTCGATTCGGGCTCGCAGGGCGAGCGCCGTCCCGGGCTCCAGTCCGTCGGTTCCCTGACCGCGCCACGCCGCCGCGAGCCGTCGCTCGAACGATGCGTCGAAGATGAGCGGCTCCAGCTGTACAACGGCACGGCGTCGCAGGAGGTCCGGTACGATCGCACGCCGTGCCGCTTCGGCAAGTTCCTGCGGATCGTCGCTCCGTGCTTCGAGCATCGCCTCGAGAACCGTAATCGGATCGCGCGGCCACGCGCCCTCGCGCAGCAGCAGGCTGAAGGCTCGGTGCAGCGCTCCGAAAGGGAGCGCGTCGCCGCCAACCTCCTTGACCAAGGCGGGAACCGTCGCGCGCAAATGCTCGAGCACGGATTGCAGCTCTTGCCGCCCGACGAGTTCCGCGGCGTGGGCGCGCGAGATCTCCGCCAGGTGCGATCCGAGCACCGAGATCGGGTCGAAGACGAGCGCACCGGCGTTGACGGCTCGTTCGCGCGCGGGCGGATCGATCCACGCCGCAGGCAATCCGTAGACCGGTTCGCGCTCGATGCGAGCGCTGAAGTGAGCGAGCACGGCTTCATCGGCGACCGCGAGCACCCGATCGAGGTCGAGCCGGCCCGAACCCACCAAACGATCCCGTACGCGGATTCCGTACGTTCTTGGATCGCGGGCGAGGTCGTCCCGCAAGCGCACGCCGGGAAGCACCACGCCGATGTCCGCGGCGAGCGCCCTTCGAACTTCCCCGACGCGATCGAGCAATGCATCGGCAAGCGGCTGGGCCAGAAGCTGCGCGAGATCCGCGCCGATCTCGATCGCGATCGCATCGACGCCGACGAGCCCGAGAGCGAGCTCGGGACGGCGCATCGCGTGCCGTTTCGCGCGCTCGCGGTCGTCGATCGATTCGAGCTCCTGCTGCCGGTGACGGCGCTGCGCCGCATGCGCGACGGCGAACGCGCCGGCACCGAGCACGACGAAGAGCGGTCGAGGCAAGGCCGGAACGAGCGCCAACGCGAGCAGCAGCGCGCCCGCACTGCGCAACGCGTCCGGTCGTGCGAGGAGCTGCGTGGCGAGGTCCGCGCCGAGCGCGCCGTCGGATGCGACGCGCGTGACCATCATGCCCATAGCGGTGGAGATGAGAAAAGCCGGGAGCGTCGTCACGAGCGCGTTGCCGATCGAGAGCAGGGCGAACGTGTTGAGCGCGTCGAGAGGTGAAAGCCCGTGATAGGCGACCCCGACGACGACCCCACCGCACAGGTTGAGCGCTACGATGACGAGCGCGGCGATTGCGTCGCCCTTCACAAACTTTCCGGCGCCGTCCATCGCACCGTAGAAGTCGGCTTCGCGCTGAACTGCCTCGCGCTTGCGTCTCGCGCCTTCGCCGTCGAGAACCCCCGCATGAACGTCCGCGTCGATCGCCATCTGCTTTCCCGGCATCGCGTCGAGCGTAAACCGCGCCGCGACTTCGGCGACGCGTTGCGAGCCGCTCGCGATGACGACGAACTGAATGGTTACCAAAATCGAGAAGACGATGAGTCCGACCACTAAGTTCCCATGGACCACGAACGCTCCGAAGGCGGGAATGATCGCACCGACGGCGCCGGGCTGCGCACCTGCGCTGAGGATGAGGCGCGTTGCCGAGACGTCGAGTGAGAGACGGAAGAGCGTCGCGACGAGCAGCGCCGGCGCGAAGGCGGAGAACTCCAGCGGATCTTCGACGGTGACCGAGAGCAGCAGGACGAGGGACGAGCCGAAGATGTTGACGCCCAAGAGAACGTCGAGCAGCCACGGCGGCAGCGGAACGATCAGGATTCCGACGATCGCTAACAAGAGCGCGGCAAACGCATAGACGGCGCGTTTCTTTGCGCTCACGACGCGAGCTCGCTGGTGCGCAGCAAGGCGGCAACGACTTCGGCGACGGCGACGTAGTGTGCGTGAGGAATCGGCTCGCCGGCGCGGCCGTCGCGAAAGAGCGCGCGCGCAAGCGCGACGTTCTCCACGATCGGAATGCCGAGGTGTGCTGCAACCGCGCGCACTTGGATCGCGGCAGCATCGGCCGCTCGTACGAGCACGCGCGGCACGTCAATTTCAGGAGGACGATACTCCAACGCGACCGCGACGTGCTGCGGATTGGCGACGACGAAGGCCGCGTCTTTGAGTCGCCGCCTCCCGCTGCGTAACAGAGCTCGGTGCAGCCCCCGCCGGCGTCCGCGCGCGGTCGCGTCGCCCTCCTCCTCTTTCGATTCCCGTTTGCGCTCTTCGAAACTCATGCGCAGCTTGCGCAGCCATGCTCTTCGCGCCGCGCCGTGCTCGGCAATCGCGAAGCAGAATCCGACCGTGCAGGCGGCGACCGCAACTTCCCGTGCCGCCATCCCCGCCGCCGCCGCAACGTGGCTTAGCCCCGATGCCTGCAGCGACGCTGTGGCGCTCCAGGCGACGAAGGGCACCATCGCCATGCCCGCGCATCCAAACGCAAGTGCGGCCCACAACGAATGCGCCAGGGTTTCGCGCGAAATTATGCGCTTGATCCCTTCGACCGGGTTTAACCGTTCGAGCCGCAACGCGATCGAAGCCGCGGTAAGGCCGCCATTTTGCGACAGGCTGCCAAGCACTCCGGCACACGCTGCAGCGCCAACCGGTACGAGCGCCGCGGCCACGATCGCCGCGCCCGCCGGTGTGACGCGTCCGGAAATTCCCGCAACGATCGCACCGCGCGCCGCCGCACTCACCGATGGGACGACGGCTGCAACGCTTAATGCTGCAGCGGCAAACGATAAGTTTGCCGCAACCTCGCTCGAACGCGCTACGTTTCCCTCGCGGCGTGCCTTGGCGATTCGATGGGCGGTCGCCTCGAAGGGCTTCTCGGAAGCGTCGCTCATGGAACGTCGAGCAGCGGCGCGGGCAATCGCTGCGCGACGACCGGCACCGCGATTGTCGTCGCGACGAGCGCGGCGGCGAATGCCAGCGGAAAAGCGAGCGTGAAACTGCCGAAGCGCGGAATCACCCGCGAAAGCGCTCCGAGTGCGATCTGAACCACGAAGGCCAGCGCGACCGCGGGTGCGGCCAGCTGCAGGGCCACGAGCACGATCGTCGATGCGAAAGCCGCGGCAAACGCGGTCCAACCGTTCGGGTGCAGGGCGCCGGCGACCGGGATTCGCTCGAAACTATCGCTGAATCCGAGAAGCACCGCGCGATAGGCACCGGTCAAAAAGAAACCGCCGGTGAACGCGAGCGACCAGACGCGGCCGAAACCGCTCGGGGCAACGAGCTGCAGGCTCGGCGCGATAGCTTTCACGCCGACGTAATCGTCGACGACGCGGCCACCTGCGTAGGCTCCGTCGTAAACCAACGACGCCGTCATACCGATCGCGGCACCGAGCAGAAACTCGACAATCAGCGCCAGCGCGAGCGTCATGCCGTCGAGTGGGTGCGGCGTTCGTGCGACCCCGGAGGAGACGGCGGCAGCGAATGCGATCGCGAAACCGGCTCGTAATGGGCCGGGTACGCTCGGATGAGAGAGACCCGGCGCTCGAAACGTAAACCCCGCGCAGCGCGCAAAGACGAGCAGCCCGGTCACCATCCGGCGTCGATCGTGGGGATGGCGGCGACCGCGCGATCGAAGAGCGCTCCAAGTAAGTGCATTGCGGTTGGCCCGAAGATCGCGACCATCACTCCGACCGCGAGGATCTTGGGCAACAGCGTTAGCGTCTGCTCCTGCACCTGCGTCGCTGCCTGCACTACCGCAATCGCCGTGCCCACGAGCGCCGCGACACCCAACATTGGGAGTGCGATTGTCGCGGTCGTAATCAACGCATCGTGCAGCAATCCGTCGAGGACGTCCACGCCTCAACGGTAGCGGCGAACGGTTTCCCGGACCTTACCGGTTTGTTATTGCATTCGATTGCTCGAAGCCGGGACGCCACGCGCTTGCGGCTAAGAGCGAGGATACGATCGCTCTCGTTGCCGGCGAGCGATTGAGCGTGTAAAAGTGAATTCCGGGTGCGCCGCCTTGCAGCAAACCCAGGACCTGCATCGAGGCGTAGGCGACGCCCAGATCTTCGACCGCCTTATCGTCCCCCTTTCGCGACTCCATCTCGACGCGAAGCTTTGGCGGAATGCTCGCGCCGCAGACGGCGACGAATCGCTGGATCTGCGCGAAGTTGGTAATCGGCATTAATCCCGGAAGAATCGGCAGGTCGATGCCTGCGCGTCGTGCGCGGCGCTCGAATTCGAAAAAGTGCGCGTTGTCGAAAAAGAGTTGCGAGACGAGAAAGTCGGCACCCGCATCGACCTTTTGCTTGAGGTGGGCCGTGTCGTCCTCGATCGATTCGGCTTCGGGATGCTTTTCGGGATAACACGCCGCTCCGATGCAGAAGTCGTAGTTGCGACGCAGCATCGCGACAAGCTCGCTTGCATACGCGAAGCCCCCCGGGGTCGGCTCGAACGGCGCACCCGGCGGCGGGTCGCCGCGTAGCGCCAAGACGTTTTCAATCCCGGCGCGTGCTAAATCGTCGAAGAGTGCGCGCAGCTCGGCTCTGTTGGCGCCGATGCAAGTGGCGTGCGCCACCACCGTTAGGCCGATCTGCTGCTGGATCTCTTTTGCAAGCGCAACCGTGCGCGCTCGCGTCGACCCCCCGGCGCCATACGTGATCGATACGAACGCCGGACGCAGGGCGTGGAGCGCCGCTATCGTCCGAAGGAGGCGGCGCGATCCTTCGTCGTCCCTCGGTGGGAAGAACTCGAACGAAAAGAACGGGCGTTGCGTCGCGAGTGCCTCGCTGATGCGCATGAGCGCACTCCTTATCGGAAGCTCGCGGCAACGCCTCCGCAGAGCAGCGCCCAGCCGTCGACCATGACGAAGAGCAGCAGCTTCACCGGGAGCGATACGACCGGCGGACTGAGCATCATCATTCCGAGTCCCATCAGCATCGCCGCGACTGCCAAGTCAATCGCCACGAACGGCAGGTAGAGGGCGAAACCGATTGCAAAGCCGCTGCGAAGTTCGCCGACGACGAAGGCAGGCACCAGTACGGTGATCGGCGCGCGGACCACCGGTTCGGACGGCCGGCGGGCGACGCGCTCGAAGATCGCGACGTCGGCGGCGCGCGTCTGGCGAAGCATAAACGAGCGTAACGGAGCGATTGCTCGGGTCAGCGCCTGCGAGGGCGGGATCGCGCCCCGAGCGTAGGGACCGAGCGCGTCGTGTTCGATTCTTTGTGCCGTCGGTGCCATCACGACCATCGTCAGCACCAGCGCGAGCCCGGTCAGGACCGCGTTGGGGGGCAGTGCGGAGGCGCCGATCGCCGAGCGCACTAGCGAGAGCACCACGACGATGCGCACGAACGACGTGCACATGACGAGCAGCAGCGGTACGAGCGAGAGCATCGTGAGGGTGACGAGCAGATCCAGCGGTACCGTCGCATGCCGGACAGTGACGAAGGGGTCTACGGGCATGAAGCGTTCGTTAGGGCGGCAGCAACTCGGTGATCCGCAAGCCGAAACTCTCGTCGACGGCGACGATCTCGCCGCGCGCGATCGGCCGTTCGTTTACGAGCAAATCGACCGGATGCGCGACCGGACGATCGAGCTCCACGATCGACCCCGTACCGAGCTTGAGGACCTCGGCGATCGACATCTTGCAGGCACCGAGTTCGACGGTGAGGTGCAGCGGTACGTGCATGAGTAAGCCGATATTCTCGGCCGGTTCCGAAGGTTTCGCCTCGCCCGCCACTCCGGTTCTCAGACTGCGCTACGAACCGCGTCGACGCGCATCGCGTAGCGCCCGTTACGCACGCCGCTGCCACCGTGCGCGAGGCGCTGCCCCTGCGCGGCCAACGTGCACCGCTGCAGGGCCGCGGGTTCGATCGGCAACGTTGCGCCGACGGCGAGGCGAGCGACGGTCGCGGCTTTCGCGCTTCCGAGGTCGAGCGTTGCAAGCGCGTCGAGCTCGATACCGGCAAGGTGGGCGACTCCGAGGGGGCCTCTTGCCTCCGGCGAGGGATCTCGCGAGAGCGCGACGCCGATTCTCGCGATGAGCGGCTCCTCGATCGAAAGCTCGAAATAGGTGACGAATCCGCCGAGCGCCGAGACGCGCTCGACTGCGTGTTCTTCGCGGGTTCCGCAGACTGCGGCAAAATTTGCCGCAACGGCACCGACCATCCGGTCCAAAACGTCGCATTCGATCGGCGAGAGCGCGCGCTGCGTTGGGGCGGGCGCAGATTCACCGAAGAGCGCGGCCGAGAGCGCGCTCGCATCCGCACGTCGCAGCACGATCGCGGCATCGCCGGCGTTGCCGGCTACGCGATAGAGCCGCGCCTCACGGAGAATTGCCTGCCAGGCTTGCGGCGCGGGTATCGAGGGTGCGAAGAGCCGCAGCGTCACGGGGAGAGCGAGCAGCGAACTCAACGTTTCCCTCACGCCGTTGGCCACGACGCACGCGGCGCTGATGGGCAGCGACGAGCGCGATTCGAATCGCGCTTCTTTTAGGCGTCTGCCTGAGACTCCAAGTCCGGGCGGCGGCGGCGATGATGAGAAACCAAGCGATTTCATTTCAGAAGATCCATCGCCGTCTTACAGAGGTGAGCTTTGGCGGCCTCCGCGGCTTGAAGAGCATCGAACGTTAAGTACGCTTCCTTGAGACGGAGGAGGCTTTCGTCGATGTCGATTCGACTGCGCTCGCGGCGCATCGGGACGAGCGCCCCAAAATCTCCGTCGCTCGCTCGACCGTTTTGGACGATGACACCCGGAGGTGCAACAAAGTGACTGCCGTCGGTCGACTCGAGGCGCGTCCCTGCAGGAAATCGCGCGAGCGCAATGAGCCCCGCAACGATTCGCTGCACCCCGCTCACCGCGCTACGCGGATCGACGATTTCGCGACGGTAAACGAAGCTGCCGTCGCGTTCGACCGCGGCATCGCGAACGCGGCCGAGGGCTTCGTCGACCGGATCGACTGCGAGCGCTGATAGCGTGCCGTCCGCACGCGCGCCGAGAATTGGGTGCCCACTCCCGTCGACGAGCCTACCGCCGCGCAACTCCAGCGTACCGTCCCGCGTGTACGACTCTCGGCCGCCGTCGTCGACCGTTACGAAATAGGCGCCGTCCGGCGCGACGACGGCGAGCGGATCGAGCGTAAAATCGGAGACCGTCGCAGCCGCGGCGACGTCGTCGTGGACCGGAAGCGCGCCCGGCGTATAGGCACGGCGAACGTCGGCGGCTCGTTCCGCGATTCGGTCTAAGGCCGTGCTCAGACTTGGGTTCAGAAACATTCACCTGCTCCGATCGCGCAGCAGTCGATGCCGACGCCGCGGGTCGCGAGCGCAATCCGTGCTTGCAAGAGCGCCAGCGCAACGACCGCACGCAGTTCGGGGCGACAGATCGCAAGCAACGTCGTTCGCCCGCCGGTCGTCTGTAAAACGACGTGGACGCGCGCACGCCCGCGGCCCAACGAAAACGTCGCTCGCTTCGGCTTGGTGCGGGGGCCGGAGAACGTGCGCTCGATGCGCTCGGCGAGACGCGTTCGCGGCGCGGCCTGGCGCATCGTGGGCGTGCCCTCGCGATCGCCGTCGGCAACCCGAGACGTCCTCCAGATGACGCGCGACCCCGCCGCTTCCGTACTCCGACGGCGCGTCGCTGCCGGCTCGATCCTGCGCGCAGCACCGCATATCGCGGCGTTCTCGCGATAGCGCGCCGGAGCGAGCGCCCTTGGTGAAACGTGCGGCACGAGCCGCAGCGCGGAGTACCATGCCTGTGAGAGGGCTCGGCGATCGATCGCAGCGAGCGGCGCGGCCAAGATGCTGACGTCGAGCTGATTCGTCATCATGGCACGATCATCGCAGCGGTAGATGAGCGGCCGCTCATCGCGACGTTGCCGAGTTGAGAACGTCTCCATCGGAACCTTCCAGCAGTGCGGCAATCTGCCAGAGCTTGGCGAGCGTTTCACCGGCGGCCGTCGCAACGCGGCGTTGCCGAAGGAATGCCTCGATGCGGCCTTCGGCGGCGATCGCGGCCTTCTCCGATCGGCGATGCGGCGCGATGCCTAACGCGCGTGCATCCTCGACTCGGTCGAGCGTCGCAATCGCTCGCCGCACATGCATTGCCGCTGCGACGTGGCGCTCGCCGGCGACTGCTTCCATCGTGCGGCTCGCGCTTGCCGGAACGTCAACGGCCGGGAACCGCCCCGCTTCGGCAAGGCGTGACGACAGGGCGATGTGTCCGTCGAGCAGCGAGCGGGCCGCCTCGCTCACCGGATCACGATCGTCACCGTCGTGAATCACCGTGGCGATCAAGGTAATCGAGCCCTCTCGCGTCGCGCCGGCGACCTCGACCAAACGGGCCATCTCGGCAAAGACGCTCGGCGGATACCCGCCGCGTCCGGCACTCTCACCCGCCGCGATGCCGATCTCGCGTAACGCCGCCGCGTATCGCGCCAAACTGTCGAGAATGAGTAGTACGTGCAATCCTCGTTCGCGCAGCGCGCCGGCGTGCGCGAAGGCGACGTGAGCGGCACGGACGCGCTCGTCTGCAGTACGATCGCTCGTGGCGCAGACGACCGTAGTGCGATCGTCGCACCGTTCGATCCATAGTTGTGCTTCCCGGCCGCGCTCGCCGACAAGCGCGACGACGACCGCATCGGCGGCACAACCGGCGACGATGCATTCGATCAACGTCGTCTTTCCCGCGCCGGGCGCTCCGAATATTCCGACGCGCGCGCCGCGACCGATTGTGAGCAAGCCGTCGACGACGCATATTCCGGTCCACAACGCATTCAAGACCGGCGCGCGCTCGCTCGGCGCGGGCGATCGTAGATCGATGGCGACAACCCGCCCGCGCAGGATCTCGCCACCGTCGAGCGGCAGGCCGCGCGCGTCGACGGAACGCCCGAATGCGCACGTACCCAGGGCAAGCCGTTCCGGCGCGCCCAGGCTCACGCGCCGAGCAAAGCCTCGAGCCGGGCGGCGAGTGTTAGATCGATCGTTCCGCTTCGTAGATGGAGGATAACGTCGCCGGGCTCCAACGCACGATCGGCGATCGTTTCGAACTCCAAGCCCTCGAGTGCGGCGAGGTCGCTCGGATGCGCCCGTATTGCCAGCACGCTTTCGCTCTCGAACCGGTGGAGCGCCGCGCCCGCGATCGCTCGGAGGTCGGCTGGAGCGAGACGCAGTTCGCGAGCGAGCACCTCGCGCGCCACGACCGGCACGAGCTCTGCCACGGTGGCGTCGAGTGCATCACTCAGAGCGGCGTGGAAGCGTCGTGCAGCTCGGAGCGCTTCGTCTTGATCGCCGGAGAGAGAGGCCGGGATCGTTGCCGCGATTGGTTCGGGCGGCGGCACGGCGTCGATCGCGGGATCGGATGGAATTGGCCGGAAGAACTCCCCAAGGGAAACGAAGACGTTAGACACCGCGGCGCAAAAGCTCGTCCGGGTTCGCGAGCAGCGGGGAATGGCGGCGCTGCATGCGGTTCACAATCGCTTCGCGCTCGTGCGGAGGGTAGAGCTCTAGGACTGCCGTTGCAGTTGCTGCGGGCAATGCGCTGATGATCGCCGCCGCAGCATGCGGAGGTTCTTGCTCGAGCAGACTGCGCACTCGCGCCGGCGGAAAGCCGGCCGCGGTCTTCGTCGCGCGTTCGACGATGCCGCGTTCGACGAGCCTGTGGGCGAGTGCCGCGGCAGCCGGCACTCCGGCTTTGACGGCCGCGACGAGTCCGATAGCCAAAACGAGCGCCGGCAAGATCGGCACGATCGCGCCGTAGAGCAACCACCAATGGCTTGCACGTGCGAGCGATTCCCGGCGAAAATCGACGGCCTCCACCGCAAGCGTATCGCCGCGCGCAGCCTCGTAGCCAAGCGTGGCGGCAGAAAGCGCGCGCACCTTCGTCACGTCTAACCCGCGGGCTCGATCGACGAAGACGGCGCAAGAGAGACGCTTGAGCGTGCCTGCGGGGAGCAGCGCTAGCGACTCGTGGGTCTCGTTTCCGCGATCGTCGGCCTCTTCAATCCGCCGGTAGCGTTTGCCGTTGCCGTCGTAACTCTCGGTTCGTCGCGTTCCGGCGACCGGCGCGCCTGCCGGTACGCGGCTCACGTCGCGCTGAGATCTGCGCGCCGCATCGTACTCCGCCCGAACGCGGACGATCGATACTCCTTCACCGAACGCCGCATCGAGCGCGGATTGCAGGGAGCGCTGAAGATCCGTTCCATCGTCGTTCGCCGTAGGACTCTCGTCGAGCGCGAGGCCGCGATCGTCAAGAATCGTGACGCCTCCGCGCTCGAGTTGGGGAACGCTCGCTGCGACAAAGGAACGTATCCCCGCGATCGTTTGACGCGAGAGCGGCCCTCCCGCACGAAGGTGCAGCCGCACCGAAGCGCTCGCATCGTGACCGGACTCGTCGGCGAACTCCGCCGATTTTGCGGGCGCAACGATGACTCGGGCGTCGTCGATGCCTTCGATTCCGCGAAGTCCGGCTTCAATATCGCCCGCGAGTCCGTCCCGGGTCTGAGCCTCGATGACGGCTTGTGGCGTCAGTACGCCGATGCTCGCGAGGGCCTCTCCGGTGCTCGAAAGGTGCACGTGAGGAACGCCGGCGAGCGAGAGGCGGAGCAAGAGATCGCTGCGGCGCCGCGAGTCGACGACGACGTTGTCGCCGGTTGGCGTAAAGGGTACGTTCCATGCCGCGAGCCGTTCTTCGACCTCGGACCGCTGCTCGGGATAGAGCGGCGACGCGAAGAGCGCAGCCCGCGGCGGGTGCCCGGCAATCGCGGCTGCGACCGCGCAGACTAGCAGGAGCGCGAATGCTCCACTCGCCGCCGTCCGCACGCCCTTCGGCAGCGTATTCCACCGTCTTAGGAGCGGCACGACGCCGTTCACCGCGCGGTGCCTAAACTTGCATGTTCAGGATGGATTGCACGGTCTGCACGATTCGCTGCGCGGTGGACGTGGCGACCGAGAGTGCGACGTCGGCTTGCGCACGCTCGTAGACCGCGGCTTGGAGCGAGCCTCGGCCGTAGGCGAAGTCGTCTTCGGCGCGGGTCGCTCCGGTCAGCACGTTGCCGAACACATCGAGAGCTCGAGCGAATCCGGATGCGTCGGCGACGCTCTCAAGCGGCGCTACATCGGGGACGATCGGCTCGACTCTCATAGCCGCTCCAAATCGATCGTCTTCTCCGCTAGCCGCTTACCGACGTCGAAGACCGAAGCATCCGATTCGTAAGCGCGCGAGGCATTCATCACGGCGATCATCTCGGTAAGGATGTCGACGTTTCTGCCGGGTTCGCTGCGCGTTCCGGCAAACTCGACGCGGGCGTCGCCATCGCTTTCGGCGACGCGAAAGACCGGAATCATTCGCGGATACTCGCCGTCGGGACCGGCGGCCTCGGCGGCCGCCACGTTTCGCGCGGCGACGTCGAGCGCGGCGCGCTGTGCGTCCATCCCGGCTGCCGCGGCATCGAGCAGATCGATATTCATTTCGCGACCGCCTTGATCTCTTGAAAGCGGGCCCGTTCGGCAGCGAGCAGGGCTTCGGTAAAGATCGCCGCCAGGGCGGTCTCCGCCATCGCCGCGTCGGCGGATCGTCCGGGGTCCTGCCCAGCGTTTGAGCGTGCGACCGCAGTTTGTGCGTGCTGCAGACGTGCGCGCGCACCGTTGAGGGCATCGCGCAGGGAGTCACCGACGTCGAACATGCGCCGATGCTATCAAGGGCACGTGGCCGCGACGCATACCCAAGATGGACGGGATATAACCTGAGAGCCCGGTGAGGATCGAGTTAGCAGGCGCTAATTGCGGGGTAAGAATCTTGTGAAACCGCGGGCAGGCGCCCTATACCCCGGCGCGGCTACGATATAATGTCTGTGGAAAAGGAGGATCCGTGAAACTCACAAGATCGCTCATCGCAATCATCGCAACCTTTCTTATCGCCGGCGTGCCCCTGGCAGCGCCCGCGCAATTCAGCATAGGCGTCGGATTTACGGTCGGATCGGCCCCGCCGCCGATGCCGTATTACGCGCAGCCGCCTGCGCCGTACCCGAACTACCAATGGACCCCGGGATACTGGGGCTACGGGTCGGCCGGTTACTATTGGGTGCCGGGCACCTGGGTCGCTCCGCCGACCGTCGGCGTCCTCTGGACGCCGGGATATTGGGGCTATAACAACGGCTACTACGGCTGGAACGGCGGGTACTGGGGAGCCAGCGTCGGCTTCTATGGGGGAATCAACTACGGCTACGGGTATCCGGGCAGCGGCTTCTACGGCGGCGCCTGGAACGGCGGCAACTTCGCCTACAACACGGCCGTCACCCGAGTCAACACCACGACGATTCACAACACCTACAACAAGACGGTCATCAACAAAAACGTCTGTAACAACTGCAAGAACGTCAGCTTCAACGGCGGCAAGGGCGGAACGACCGTCAAGCCAACCTCGGGGCAGATCCAGGCTCGACAGAACGGCAGAGCGCCGACGACCGCGCAGAAAGATCAGGCGCGAATCGCCGGTCAGGACCGCAACCAGCTCGCCTCGGTCAACAAGGGGAAACCCTCGCTGACGGCGTCGGACAAACCGTTCAACGACAGTAATAAGCCGAAGAACTTCGCGCCGGTAACGACCGCCGACAAGCAGGCCGCGCAGAAGAACAACACCGCGCAAAACAAACCGCAGAACACGATGCAGAGCAAGCCGGCGAACACCACGCAGAGCAAACCGGCGAATAAGCCGCAGAACAAACCGGCCAACTCGATGCAGAGCAAACCTGCGACGCAGCCGCAGCATCACAGCAAGCCGCCCAGCAACACCATGCAATCGGCAAACGGCGCGCACAAGCAGACCACGACCCATCAGGGCAACATGCAGAGCAAGCCCCCGAGCGGCAAACCGCCGCAGGGCAATAGTCAAAGCAAACCGCCGCAGGGCAACGGTCAAGGCAAACCGCCGCAGGGCAACGGCGGGAAACCGCCGCAGGGCTAGCCCGGTACCGCCTGAGTTAAGCGGGGACTACAAGCGAGTCCCCGCTTTTTTTTATCGCGCGACCGGTAAACGCTGCGCGTCGAGCGGAATACCGAGCATCAAGCGCGTCACCTCGTCGTAGTTCGCGATCCCCGAGGCGATCCGGTTGCTCTTCAGGTAGACGTTATAGGTACGCCAGGTCCAGTGCGCGAGCATCACGTTGATGTGGCGCGCGTCGCGCTTGCGCAGGGCGGCGAAATCTTGCCAAACGAGCGGCACGAACTCGCGATGGGCGTAATGCCTCTTCTGCGGCAGATAGAGAAAGAGTTCGAACCATCCTGAGTACTGCATCGCCGGATCGCCGGAGCGCAAACAGGTGACGATCGCGAGGTAGTTCGCCTCGTCTTCGCGCGCGTACGCGGCATCGTGGCTCCATTCGTGCGCGAGGTCGAACGGGCGCTCGAACCAGAGCAGGTCCGAGGCGAGCGCGACGTTGAGCGTGAGCGGATTGATGAATCCGCTGGTTCCGGTCGCGAGCATGAAGGGGTTGGCGACGGTCGGCTTCGGCTCGCCGACTGAAGGGCTCCAGCGATCGCCGGCACGTTGCACGGCGGGGAGCCACGCTCCGCGCAAGCCGTCGAGATCGAGCGGGGCCGAAGCGCGCGCGTGCGCCGCTGCTGCGAGCGCGTTCATCTGCGCCATCGCTTGCGTGCGCAGCGCCGTTGCATTCTGCGGCGTCACCCGGGATGGGTCGAACTGCATGCGCGCTTCGAGCGGCGCACGGGCGTAGTTCCAGCCCCAGCTCAGCTCGAACCAGATCGCATAGAGGCCCGCGATCGCCAAGCAGTTGAGCAGGAGCACTCCGGCCTCTTGCGCGCGCTTGCGGCGCAAGCGTACGAAGCGAACGATGAGCCAGACGATCGCCACGGCACCGGCGAGCGCGGCCGGGTCGCCGAGCGACCACGGCAACGGATGCGTGATCGAAAAGGCGGTGTGTTCCCAGTTCGGATAGGCACCGTTGACGTAGGCGCGCTCGATCCATGCCGCCCCCGGCTGCCAAAACAAAGCGATCGCGCCCAGCACGATCGCGAGAACTTTCGGAAGGCTCTTTAGCGTTTGCTGTACTGGAATCGCTTACGGGCGCGCTTGCGGCCGTACTTCTTCGATTCCTTTTCGCGCGGATCGCGCGTGAGAAAGCCGTTCTTGCGCAGCGTCTCTTTGAACGAAACGTCGAGTGCGAGCAACGCGCGCGCGATACCATGGCGCACGGCGCCGGCTTGACCGGTCACGCCCCCGCCTTCGGCCTTTACGCGGACGTCGAAACGCGATCCGCTCTGCGTCGCTTCGAGCGGTTGACGAACGATCTGCATGAGCTGCGGTCGCGGAAAATACTCGTCGGCGGGCTTACCGTTTACCGTGATGACGCCTTGACCGAGCGAAAGCTTCACTCGCGCAACCGCGCGCTTTCTGCGCCCGGTGGCTTGTATGACGTCGATCGATTCGTCCAAAACGGCTCCTACGGTACGGTCGAGAGCGGCGCTGGATTCTGCGCCTCGTGGGGATGCGTGGCGCCGGCGTAGACGTTCAAACGCCGCAGCTGCACGTCGCGCATTTTATTGGTGGGCAGCATCCCGCGCACGGCCTTCTCGATGAGGCGTTGCGGATACTTATCGGCGATCTCGCGCGCCGTCTGCACCTTCAAACCGCCGGGATAGTTGCTGTGGCGGTAGTAGAGCTTCTGGTTCCACTTCTTGCCACCAAGTTCGACCTTCTCGGCGTTGAGAACGATCACGTGGTCGCCGTCGTCGATGTGCGGGGTCCAGGTCGGCTTATACTTGCCGGAGAGCGCACGAGCAATTCGAACCGCGAGCGTTCCGAGACGCTCGCCGGCGGCATCGACGACATACCATCGATGCGCCGTCTCAGCAGTGGTTTGCTGGTAGGTGCGCACAACCAACGTATCCTATCGGTAAAGCCCGTGCGGCGTCAAGCGGCCGAATCGTGGCCCGCTTGCCTACTCTCCATGAGCAGCCTGGACCACGCTGGCGAAAGCGCTCGTCGCAGATGTTGACTTTTCTTTACATGGTGTATAGTATTCTTAACTAGCATTATTCCGTTAGCCGCAGGAGGGCGCAAGATGCCATACCGGGAGAAGATCGCATGGTTATCGCTCGTCGCGATGGCCGTCACCTTTGGTCCGTATTTTGCGGTCGCCGCAGCGGGTCCGTTTCAGCACGAGGCATTGCCGAATCTGGGTCAGCTGGGACTCTTTGCGGCCGCGGCGATCGCGCAAATGCTCGTTCTCGGCGCCGGCCACCTCTATCTCAGACGCATGTCGCCCGAGGATGCGCACACGCCGCCCGACGAACGCGACCGCGCGATCATGCACCGCTCGATCAGTTCGGCATATTACGTGCTGATCGCCGGCATGATCGTCGTGGGATGCATCATGCCTTTCAGTTCTAGCGGCTGGGCCATCATCGACGCCGCGCTCGTCACGATCGTCGCGGCGGAGGTCGTCCATTACAGCGTCGTGGTCTTCAGCTACCGCCGTCAAGCATGATCGAAGGCTCGCTCTCCAATCGAATCCGCGCCCTTCGCTTCCACAATGGCGAGATGTCGCAAGCCGAACTTGGAGACCGCATCGGCGTCACCCGGCAGACGATTGCCGCGATCGAAGCCGGGAAATATTCGCCGTCCTTGGAGGCTGCATTCCGGATCGCGCACGTCTTTGACGTTCCGTTGGTGGAAGTATTCCGGTGGGAGACGAGGCCTTAGGCCTGCAAGATCGGGGGTTCGGCGAAGGAGTCGTAGCCGCCGTCATACCAGACGCCCGCCAGGTAGAGTCCCTCCGGCGGTGCGGTCGGCCCGGCCGCCCTCCGGTCGCACGCCGCTAGCACCGCCGGCAGCGAGTCCGCAGCGCGGCGCCCCGCACCGCACTCGACGAGAGTTCCCACGATGGTCCGCACCATGTGACGGAGGAAGCCGTCGGCCCGCACCTCGGCACGAACTAGCTCGCCGCGGGGTTCGATCTCGAGATGGGTGAGGCGGCGCAGCGTCCGATCCTCGGGGCCGGCGGCGGCGAACGAGCGAAAATCGTGCTCACCAACCAGGTGTGCGGCGGCCTCGCGCATCGCGTCGAGGTCGAGCACCGGCGCGATGTAGGCGGCGTAGCGGGCGAGTAAGGCGCTGCGCTGCGGCCGGTTGAGGATCGCGTAGACGTACGTGCGCCCCCGCGCCGAGAAACGGGCCGAGAAGCCCTTCTCAACGCAGACCGCCTCGCGTACCGAGAGATCGGGTGGCAAAAGCCCGCGCAGGGCGACGAGGAGCCGATCGAACGGAAAGCCCGACTCGGTCGAGAGCGAGACAACCTGGCCGGTCGCGTGCACGCCGGCATCGGTCCGGCCGGCGCCCGTGACCTTCACGGACTCGCCGAAAAGCTGCCCGAGCGTGCCTTCCAAGACGCCTGCCACCGTACGCATCTCGGGTTGCCATTGAAAGCCGGAAAACTCGGTGCCGTCGTATTCGACGGTCAGGCGAAGGGTCGTCAGAGTTTCGCCTTGCGCAACTCCGCCGCGGCGCCGGCGTAATCGCGCGCAAAGGCGCGGTCGTGCATCATCACGTACGCCGCGAGCGTTCCGGCCGTCCAACCCGAGGCGATGTCGCTGGGGTAGTGGAGGCCCAAGAGGATCCGGTTCTCGGCGAAGGTCCGCGCTTGCGTGAAGATCGCATCGCGCTTGGCAGGGAGCAACTCGGCGAGTACGATAGCGCTCGCGGCCGCGAAGGCCGCGTGACCGCTTGGATAGGAGCCGCGCGCCTTCTGCGCGCCGTCGGGTCGCGGCCGGCCCCAGTAGCCTTTCGCGTCGTCGATGAGATTCTTGACGTCAGAGCCGATGCGCGCGAAGAAGGCCGCCGTGACGGGCAGCTTCTCCGGTGTGAACCCGGGACCGACGGATGGCTCGTAAAAGAAGACCGTGCGTACCGAGGTCTCCTCCGCTTCGAAGAGCTGCGAGCGGCTGCGCCCGGCCACGGCGGCGGCAACCTGCTCTTCGTCGGAACGCGCCTGCGCCGACGCGACGTCGGGCGGTGGGGGCAGCAGCACCGTTAGGTCGAGCTGTGACGGATGCAGATAGTAGAAGTGCTCCGCCGCGCCGGAGATCGCCGGCACAACCGCGATGGCCGCGAGTGCAAGCAGCAGCGCGCTCCGGCGAAGGATCATCGTTGCACTCAACCGTGCTGTCGCTGAAGCGGGAAGAGCGTAACGTCGCGGATCGAGCGCTGCCCGGTCAACAGCATGATGAGTCGATCGACGCCGATGCCGATGCCGGCCGTGGGTGGCATGCCGTACTCGAGCGCGCGGACGTAATCCCAGTCCGGCTCCGGAATCTCATCGTTGCCGCCCGCCCGTTCGGTGACTTGCGCCATGAAGCGAGCGCGCTGGTCGTCGGGATCGTTGAGCTCGGTGAAGGCGTTCGAAATCTCCATGTGCGCGCAGAAGAGCTCGTACCGGTCGACGATTGCGTCGTCGCCGGCGCGCCGCTTCGCCAGCGGCGAGATCACGACCGGATATCCCGTGACGAAGGTCGGCGCGACGAGATTCGGCTCGACGACGCGCTCGAAGATCTTGTCGAGCGCGTGCCCGTGCGACGGCGACGGCGGCACTTCGAGATCTTCGAGAACGATCTGCACTTCGTAAGGATCCAGGAGGCGCTCGCGCGTGTATTTTCCTTCGCTGAATTGCGCCATCGCCTCGAGATACTCGATCCGCGCGAAGGGACGCGCAAACGAGATCGACCCGTCGCCGTACGTCAGCTCGGTGCCGCCGTCGGTCGCGATCGAAACGAGATGTGCGATCAGTGCTTCGTTAAACTCCATCATATCCGAGACGTCCCAATAGGCCGCGTAGAGCTCGAGCATGGTAAACTCCGGGCTGTGGGTCGTATCGATGCCCTCGTTTCGAAAGATTCGGCCGATCTCGTAGACCCGCTCCAACCCTCCGACGATCAATCGCTTCAAATTCAGCTCGGTCGCAATCCGTAGCTGCATTACCTGATCGAGCGCGTTGCACTCGGTCACGAAGGGACGCGCCGCGGCGCCGCCGGCGACGTGCAGCAGCGTCGGCGTCTCGACTTCGTAAAAGCCGTGGCCGTCGATGAAGCGGCGCATCTCGGCGATCAGGCGGCTACGCATGATCATCGTGTCGAGCACCTCGGGATTGACGATCAGGTCGACGTAGCGCTGGCGATAGCGTTTCTCGACGTCCTGCAAACCGTGCCACTTGTCGGGAAGCGGCATCAGCGCCTTGCCGAGCACCGAGAACGCGCTGACGTGCAGCGTCAACTCGCCCATCTTCGATCGGAACATATACCCGCGGACCCCGACGAAATCGCCGCGATCGATGTCGCCCCAGTCGGCAAAGGCCCCGTCGCCGACTTCCTCTTTGCGCAGGTAGATTTGCAGCTTGCCCGTGCGGTCGGCGAGATCGGCAAAGCTCGTCTTTCCCATCGTGCGCTTTGAGAGAATGCGCCCGGCGAGACTCCATCCTTCCGCGCTTGCATCTTGACCGGGCACGAGGAAACCGTACCGCGCGAGCAGCTCCTGCGTGGTCGCTTCCACCTCGAAACGGCGCGCGGCGAACGGATCGCTCCCCCGCGAACGCAAAGCGGCCAGATTCTCACGTCTGGCCGCTACGAGTGCCGCTTCGGTCTTGCCGAGTTCGTCCAACAGAATCTCTTTACGGCCTACGAGGCCTTCTTTGCGGCCTTCTTCGGCGCGTTGCTCTTGATCGATTCGATCTTATACTTTACGAGACCGCGCGGCGTAGCGACGTCGACGGTCGTTCCCTTTTTATGTCCCATTAGCGCGCTACCGAGCGGAGACTCGTTCGAGATGCGGCGGTTGGGGGGATCGGCCTCCGCGGATCCGACGATCGAAAACTCGTAAGTATCGTTGTTCTTGAGCTCTTTGACCTTGACGACCGCGCCGAGATGCACTTCATCGGCAACGTACTCGGATTCGTCGATCAATCGTGCGTTGCGGACCATCGCTTCGAGTTTGAGGATGCGGCCCTCGATAAAGGCCTGCTCCTGTTTGGCGTCCTCGTACTCCGCGTTTTCGCTCAAGTCGCCATACTCTTTGGCTTGGCGAATGCGGTCGTTGACCTCGCGACGGTGGACGCTCTTGAGCTCGTCGAGCTCCTGCTCCAACTTCGCCAGACCCTCCGCGGTTAGTACGGTCTCTTTTTCGTTCAACTATAGGTCCTCACGGGTCGCTTACGAGGAGAAGCCCCCAAAGCTTTTGACGGCGTTCTCCAACGCTGGCGCGGGTTGTTCTGAGGGGGCGGCTCCAACGCCTTCTCCCTAACCCAACTCCACGACCCGCGGTTTGAGTTCCAGCTCGCGCAGCAAGCGCTCGTAGTCGGCCGGCACGACGTCGCTCCAGGCCTTACCGAGCAGCGCCAGGAGCGCGGCCTCCAAAACGTTGGTTCCGAAGGAGCGTCCCGCGATATCGGGCGTCGTGGTGATCAACAGCTTGACGCTGCGCGCGGCGAGCTCGTCAACGTTGCCTTGCGTCACCGTGTTGGTCAGGACGATCTTGCCGTCGAGCCGGTCGGGCATGAACTGGCGCATGAAGTGAAAATCGCCGGCAATGATTTCGGCCTGCTCGTAGTACTGCGGGTACTTCGGTTCGGGCGGCTTCTCTTGTTTCTTGCCGGTGGGATAGAAGAACTGAAACGGCAGCTTGCAGGCGTCGGGAAGATACTTCTCCGCCATCGCTTCGAACTCGTGAAGATCGCGGACCGGTATGTCCTTGTCGAGTGCAAAGATGAAATCGCCGAAGAGCACGTCGGCACCGGCATCGACGAAGGCCTGCGCCATTCCAAACCGGTCGAGTGCGCTCACCATCAGCACGCGCCGGCCGCGCAGGTCGATTCCGAGCTCCTCTTGCATGAAGCGCACTGCCTTGCGCTCGAGCGTGTTCTTCAGGCCGCTCCCGTCGACGACCGGAGTGATCTTCGCAGACTCGAGCAGGCGTATTCCGTCGCGCAGCGCGTACCGATGGCGTCCTGCATAGAGATAGACGTCGATGCCGCCCAGACCGATCGCGTCGACCTTCCCGTCGAGTTCGCGCACCTTAGCGATTGCGGCATCCAGCTTACCGTCCATGCCGACGCGTGCGATTTCGAACTCCTCGCCGACGAGCGTTACCCGCGCCGCGTGGTCGCGGCTGCTCGAGCCAAGCGAAACCGAAACGACGCGCTTCATCCGTCGACACCGCTCAGGGTAACGTTGGCGGCCGCCGCCTTAGTAGCGGCGATCCTCTCGGGGGTGATCGCGGCGTCGAATGCGCGCATCCCAGCGAGCTCGAAGCCGCAGCGCTCCGCCATCTCTTGGATCTCGATCACCTTCGCCAGCTCGATGCCGCGTCCGAGTGTGTACGGTTCGAGGCGTCCCTCGAGCGCGAGGATCATCGTCTCACCCATGCAGGCCAACGCGGTGCGAGGCGGGAGATTGAGATCGAATTCGGTCCCCGGCTCGCGAACGCGCTCGAAGCGCGGATCTCCCGGTACCGACACATTTCCACCCTCGATCACCAAAACGTCGGGGCGTTGCTGCGCGACGCGCCGGCTGACGTCGTGCGGCAACGACAGCTCGCAGACGACCGCTCCGACGCGAAGATCCTCGGGTTCGATGACGTCTTGCGTCGAGGTCGTAGCGGTAAGAATGAGCTGCGCGCGGCGGACCGCGCTCGAAACGTCGGTGGTGTACTCGCTCGCGCACGGAAGCTGCGTCACAACCGATTCGTGAAACTTCCGCAGGCGCGTCTCGTTGCGCGCAACCAAAATGAGACGCTCCACTTTGGGCGCCATGAGGCGCGCGCACGCGCTGCCGATCGAGCCGGTCGCGCCGATGACGACCGCCGTCGACGAGGCCGGATCGACGCCCATCTCGGCGGCGCCGCGAAAGAGGCTCTGAACTCCCGCGGCGATTGTGAGCGAGTTCCCGGTGGTCACCGGAATCGGCGATCGCGCGTCGATGGTGACGCCGGCATCGCCGACGACCGCGGTAAAGGCGCCGAGACCCGCAACCTGCGCGCCAAGCTCCGCGCCGATCTCGATCGCGCGTACGACGCGGCTATAGACTTCCTCGCGCGGAAACTCGACGAGCTGCTGCGGCAAGAGCGGCGCCGCGACGAACCATCCTTCGGTCTCGCGGCCGTCGGGGGCGCGCACGCCGGTTACGTGGACCGCCGCGTACGACGGCATCCACTCCATGATCTTGCGCAAAATCGCCTCACCCTTCCCTTTTGCGCCCGGTTCGTAGCGCGCGATATCCTCGAACGAGAGCGGGTGAATGATAAAGCAGAACTTGTTCATGCGGAGGCCTCCGACTCGGCTTGGCGTTTGAGTGCCGCGAGCATCATCTCGGCATTCTCGCGTACCTTCTTCTCCAAGGTCGGGCCGATGAGTTCGGCAAGGGTCGGCACGCCGAAATCGTACTCCACTCCGAGCACGACCTCAGTGGCGCCTTCGCTGTGTTCGAAGGTCCAGGCACCTTCGAACTTATCGAGGTCGCCTTCGAGCAGCTGGTAATCGATTCGCAACGCCGCGTCGTCGAAGCGGTCCTCCTCGGTCCATTCGATCGGCGCTTCCTCGACGAGCGTCTTCCATCGCGAGATGACGCCGTTCGTGCGGCGCTCGAGGATCGTCACCTTCTCGACGTCGGGCATGAACTGCGGAAATCGCTCCTGATCCTTGGCGAGCTCGTAAACGCGGCGGGCCGGGGCGTCGATCACGATTCTACACTCAACATAGGGCATTGCGAAGCGATTACAACTCGCCGAACTTCTGGTAGGCCGTTGCGACGCCGGCGCGCAACGCCTCCAGCGCGCGATCGATCTCGACCTCGCTTACGATCAACGGCGGCTCGAGACGAATGACGCGCTGCGCGTTGAGAGTCCAGGCCGCGGTGACGCCATGTTTGAGCATCTCCGGGATGATCCATCCACCGTAGCCCTCGCTGGTCAGTTCGACGCCGACCAACAACCCCAATCCGCGCACCTCGCGCACGACCGCCGGATACTCCGCGGCGATTGCCTTCGCGCCGCACAACAGCTGTTCGCCACGAATCCGGGCGCGCTCGGCCAGTCCATCTTCTTCAAGTACGTCCATTGCCGCGATAGCCGCGGTGCAGGCGATTTCGCTTCCGCCGAAGGTCGAGGTGTGCAACAGCGGCGCTTTCCCGAAGGCACGGTTCCAAACGGAGGGACGCGCAATGAAGGCCCCCACCGGAATGATGCCGCCGGAGAGGCCCTTTGCCAACGTCATCACGTCGGGAACGGCTTCGTCGCGGTTGCAGGCAAAGCGATATCCGCAACGGCCGAGTCCCGTCTGAATCTCATCGGCAATGAAGAGCGCGCCGGTCGCATCGCAGATCCTGCGAACCTCGCGGAGATATCCGGCCGGCGGGACGTGCACGCCTCCTTCGCCCTGCACCGGTTCGACGACAAAGGCGGCGGCATCGTGCAGCGCCGGTTCGAGTGACTCCGTTTCGCCGAACGGAACGCTCGACGAATCGGCGAGCAATGGACGAAAGGGCGTTTGGAAGGTTTCGCGCCCACTGACCGAGAGCGCACCGAGCGTCTTGCCGTGAAAGGCGTCGTGCGTGCCGACTATTTTTGCGCGGCCGGTCGCCGCGCGCGCGAGCTTGATCGCGCCTTCGATTGCCTCGGTTCCGCTGTTGCACCAGAACGAGATCTGCAGATCGCCGGGCGCGAGCTCGGCAAGCCGGCGCGCCGCGCGGCCGAGCAGCACGTTGAACATCGTTTTTCCCGAGAGGGCGATGCGTTCGAGCTGCGCCTTCACCGCTTCGACGACGCGCGGATGCGAGTAGCCGAGGGTGAATACGCCGTAACCGCCGGCGAAGTCGAGATAGGGCTTGCCGGTTTGATCCCAGATCGTGCAACCCCGCGCGCGCACTTCGACCGGCGAACCGGAGAGCTTCATAACGCGAGCGAGCGGCGGATTGACGAACTCCTTGTAGTTTTCGTAGACCTCTGCAGCAAGCGCCTCGGGCGTCGACGCACCGTAGAGATCGGTCCGCTCCTCAATCACGCGGCGACCAGCGCTTCGGATTCCAGGCGTGCAATCGTCTCTTCGATCACGCGCGTTGTCTCGGCAGCCGAATCGATGCGCATGATGCGCTCGCGCAGCGCGGCCGCACCCGGAATGCCTTTGAGGTAGAGCGCGACGTGTTTGCGCATCTGCGGAACGGCGCGCGCTTCGCCGAGCTCGTCGACCATCGTGCGATAGTGTATCAGCGCAAAACGCAGACGCTCGGCGGGCTCGGGAAGCGGACTCGCCGGACGTCCTTCCATCAGGTCGCGGATCTGCGTGATGAGCCACGGATTACCGAGGGTCGCGCGTCCGAGCATGATCGCGTCGACGCCGGTGGAGCGCATTCGCTCGATCGCACGATGCGGATCGTCGAGGTCGCCGTTGCCGATCACCGGAATTTCTACGGCCGTTTTGAGGCGCGCGATGTGCTCCCAATCGGCCTCGCCCCGATAGAATTGCTTCGCCGTGCGCGCGTGGAGCGTCACGGCCTGCACGCCGGCTCGCTGCGCGCGGCGCGCGACGTCGACGTAGACGAGCGAGTCCTCGCTCCAGCCAAGCCGCATCTTCATGGTGACCGGGCAGTCGACCGCGGCGACGACGGCGCGCATAATCTCTTCGCAGCGATCGGGATCGCGCAGACACGCCGAGCCGCCGTTCGTCTTCGTCACCTTTGGTGCCGGGCAGCCGAAGTTGATGTCGACGATGTCGGCGCCGCACTCGCGCACGACCTTTGCCGCTACCGCCATCGTCTTCGGATCGTCGCCCCACAGCTGCGTCGATACCGGCTTCTCGAGGCCGTGCTGGTCGATCATCTCCATCGTCCGGCGGCTGCCGTACTTGAGCGCGTTCGACGAGACGAACTCGGTGACGGTGAGACCAAGACCGAACGGCCGGTAGAGCGCGCGCATGGTGCGATTCGTCACGCCGGACATCGGCGCCAAAATCAGCGGCGGCCAAACCTGGATCGGACCGATCCTCAACGGGGCGAATCCCATACAGCTAGAGTTTACGGTGAAAGAGCTCCAATCCCACCAAGCTGAGGTGGGGGTCGACCGCGTCGATGACGGGCGTCTGCTTGGCGACCACTTCTGCGAGTCCCCCGGTCGCGACGACCTTTGCGTCGACGCCCATTTCGCCACGAATCCGCGCGACGATCGCCTCCGTTTGACCGGTGAAGCCGAAAACGATTCCGCTCTGTAGCGCCTCTACGGTGTTCCGCCCGATCGCGCAGCCCGGCGCTTCGAGCGCAATCTGCGGAAGCTTTGCGGTACGCCCGATCAACGCGTCGACGGAGACGGCGATTCCCGGCGCGATCGCCACGCCCAAGTATTTGCCCTCGCGCGAGATCGCGATGAAGACGGTTGCCGTCCCGAAACTAATGACGATCAGCGGCGCGCCGAAGCGGTCGACTCCGCCGACCGCCGCCGCGACGAGATCGGCGCCGACCTCCGACGGATTCTCGGTGACGACCTCGATCAAACCCTGCGCCTGCGGCGTAAAAAAACGCGGCGCCGTACCGAAAAAACGCACGCATGCCGACTCGAGCACCGGGTCGAGCTGCGGAACGACGCTCGCAATCACGACCGCGTCGATCGCACCGCGCTCGAGCTCGCTCGTGGCGAAGAGTTGCGTAAAGAATACGCCGTACTCGTCGGGCGTGCGCCGCCGCTCGGTCGTCACTCGCCACGTCTGGCGCAGCTTTCCATCCGAAAAGCAGCCGAGTTTCGTTTCCGTGTTGCCGACGTCGATCGCTAGGAGCATGTCGGGCTTGGCCTTTCGCGGATTCGGTGTCGAATTTTGTTCGAAGACGAGGCGCGAAGAGGGAGCGAAGCCGTAGCTTCGTGACCGATGAGCAACGAAGTATTCGGGCAAAAGGCGGCCCGAAGCCGCGAAAGCGGCCAAGTCCGACAGGCTCCTAGGAGCATGTCATTAACTCTTCGATCGCATCGAGCAGGCGCGCGGCGAGCGCGTCCTTGCGCGCGGTGCCCAGATCGCGGCGGCCGTCTTCGCCCCAGAGCAGCACGAGCGCGTTCTCGCCGGTTCCGAAACCGCGCTCGTCGCGCACGTCGTTGACCGCGATCGCGTCGAGATGCTTGCGACGCAGTTTCTCGCGCGCGTGCGCCTCGTGCTCGTCGGTCTCCGCGGCGAAGCCGACCAAAAAGGTCGAGCTCTTGCGCTCGCCGAGCGCTGCGAGCACGTCGGGGTTCGGCTCGAGTTGCACCGTCAGCTCTTGTGAGTTCTTGCGCAGTTTCGATGCGGACCGTTCGGACGGGCGCCAATCCGCGACGGCCGCCGTCGCAATCGTCAGGTCGGCACCGACGCCATGCTCGAGCGCGGCGCGAAGGAGCTCTTGCGCCGTCGTCACGCGCACGACGGAGACGCCGGCCGGCGGTTCGAGCAGCGTCGGACCGAGAAGCAGCGTTACGTCGGCGCCGCGCAGAGCGGCTTCGCGCGCGAGCGCGATCGCGGTCGCTCCGGTCGAGGCGTTGCTCAAGAAACGGACCGGATCGAACGGCTCGCGCGTCGGTCCACCGGTGATCGCAACGCGCTTGCCGCGCAGCGAGCGCCGGCGCCGCAGGGCGCGCTCGAGTGCCTCGATCAGGCGATCCTCGGCGGCGAGCCGTCCGACGCCGCTCTCGCGCTCCGCGAGAAAACCCCGCTCCGGATCGACCAACTCGAAACCGCGCGCGCGCAGCGCGGCGAGGTTGGCCTGCGTGACGCCCTCTTCGTACATCGCTTCGTTCATTGCGGGCGCGAGAATGCGTGGAATGCGTGCGGCGAGAAGCGCGGTCGTCAGCAGATCGTCGGCGATTCCGGCCGCGAGCTTCGCGATCAGGTTCGCGGTCGCCGGCGCGACCAGCGCGACGTCAGCCTCGCGCACCAGGCGAATGTGCGGGATTCGTTCGGGCGCGTCCCAGAGCGACGTGTAGACGGGTCGCGCGGTCAGCGACGCAAACGTCAACGGCGTGATGAAACGCTCGGCACCGGCGGTCATCACCACGTCGACGATCGCGCCCCGCTGGACGAGCGTGCTCGTCAGCGCCGCGGCTTTATATGCCGCGATGCCGCCGCTCACTCCTAAGAGGATACGTGCGCCGTCCACTAGCGCACCCAAAGGTTATCGATCAAGCGGGTCGTCCCGAAGCGCGCCGCGCCGATGACGAAGGCCGGCGTACGCAGGCGTTCGAGAGCCTCGAACGTCTCGCCGTCGACGACGTCGAGATAATCGAGCGCTGCCGACGGGCTCAAGGCTGCGGTGCCCGCCGCGATTGCGTCCTCTCTGCGCCGGCCGCGCTCGAGCGCGTCGCGCATTGCAAGGAGCGCCCGGTGGAGCGTCGGCGCCTGCGCGCGCTGCTCTGAGTCGAGATAGACGTTGCGGCTCGACATCGCCAAGCCGTCGGGTTCGCGCACGGTCGGCACGATCTCAAGCTGCACGCCGAAGTCGAGATCGGCGATCATGTTGCGAAGAACCACTGCCTGCTGCGCATCCTTCTGTCCGAGAAAAAGCACTCCGGGCCGCACGATGTTGAGCAGCTTCGCGATCACGGTCGCGACACCGCGAAAGTGCCCCGGGCGCACCGCGCCTTCGAAGACGGTCGCGATCGGCCCGGGATCGACGGATGTCGAGAAACCGGGCCGGTACATTGCCGCCGTCTCCGGCGTGAAAAGGATGTCGACGCCTGCGGCGCCCAGCTTTTGGCGATCCGCTTCCGGGTAGCGTGGGTAGCGAGCGAGATCCTCGGTTGGGCCAAACTGAAGCGGATTGACGAAGATCGATACCGCGACGCAGGCCGATTGCCGGCGCGCGTGCGCGACGAGCTCGAGATGCCCATCGTGGAGCGCGCCCATCGTGGGCACGAACCCGAGCGGGCGCGGCGACGCGGCGAAGAGCACGCGCGCACGCGCAACGTCTGCAACGTGTTCCATGAAAGCGCTATGCGCGCGTCACCCGCAAGATCGTGCGCCCGACGACGAACGGCGCCCCGACCGGCAGAGGAACCGCGCCGACGACCGTCTGGCCGGCCAGGCGCGTTCCGTTGCGGCTGCGCAGGTCGACGAGCCGGATCGCATCGGATTCGATCTGCAAGCGCGCGTGCTGCCGGGAAACGTACCGGTCGAGGGCTAGACAGGCTTCGGCGAGCTCGTCGTCCCGACCGATGGTGATCTCCCGCTCGAACGTCCACGTTTTTCCGTCGAGCGGGCCGCTCAGCACTTCGAGCAGGTACATGGCCGCCAGCCTTTCTCTACCCGCTCCGTCTGCCTCCTTGGGGGCCGCCTTCGAGTGCCCGCGCCGCGAAGAGCGCGCCGAGATAGGCGTGCGCCGCGCTCACTCCACCTTGCACGTAGACCTCGAACGGGGCTCTCAGCGGCGCGTCACAGGAGAGCTCGATGGTCGCCCCGTTCACGAACGCGCCCGAGGACATGATCACCGGTTCCGCATAGCCGGGCACGCGCCCCGGCTCCGGCCGGAAGCGCGCATTCACCGGCATGGCGGTCTGCAACCCCTGGGCGAATCGGCCCAATGCCTCGGGTGTGCCCAGCCGGATCGCTTGCACGATATCGGTGCGTCGAGCGCCGGGCGCCGGGTCGACGTGATAGCCCAGCTCTTCGAAGAGTGCGGCGATGAAGTCGAGCCCGCGCAAAGACTGCTCGACGACGAGCGGCGCTTGAAAGAGGCCCTGGCAGAGGGCACGGCCCATCCCCAGCGTCGGACCGAGTGCGTCGCCGAGCCCGGGCGCGTAGATACGCGCCGCGACGCGCTCGACGAGCTCGGCACGTCCGGCGACGTACGCGCCCGCCGGCGCGAGCGATCCGCCGAGATTCTTGATGAGCGAACCCATGATGAGATCGGCGCCGGCATGCGAGGGCTCGCGCTCCTCGACGAGCTCGCCGTAACAGTTATCTACCAGCACGATTGCGTTTGGCGCGAGCTGCTTGACCCCGCGAATCGCGCGTTCGCACTCCGCGACGGAGAGCGATCGGCGCGGTGCGTACCCGCGCGAACGCTGAACGAAAATCGTCGCGTTGGGGTCGCGCGCTAGTTCTTCCTCCAGCGCTTTGAGATCGATGCTGCCGTCGCCGTCCAGCGCGATCTCGCGGTACGCGACGCCTTGGCGAACGAGCGAGAACGGTGCCTCGCAGATCGCATTGCGAAGGGTATCGTAGGGGCGTCCGGAGATCGAGAGCAGCGTTCGCCCCGGCGGCGTACACGCGGCGAGTGCTGCGACGATGGCGTGCGTCCCGCTGACGATCGAAAGGCGCGCGAGCGCGCGCTGCGTTCCAAGCACGCGCGCGAGCAGCGACTCGTAGCGTGCGCGCGCGGCATCGTCGTAACCGTATCCGGTAGAGCCGGCGAGGTCGCTCTCGACGATCCCCTCGTCGAGAAAGGCCTGCAGCACCGCGGCGGCGACGTGCCGCTGCGCGTCGTACGTCAGCCCCGAAGTACGCTCGTACGCAGCGACCGCAGCCTCGCGCAGGTTTCCGTCAATGCCGAAACGCTCGCAGAGCTTCGCGATCACTCGCTCGCCTCGATAACGTGCCGCTCGTATGCTCGCACGAACGGATACCAAATGGCCGTCGCGAGCGCGACGTTGAACGCCGCCAGCGCGACCGCGCGCAAGTCCTGCGTCGCGAGATAGGTCGAGACGAACGTCGGCACCGACGACGGAACGTAGAAGGCCGCGCGAGAGACGAAGCCGAGGGCAACCGCAGCATAGGTTACGGTGGCGAGGACGAGCGGCGCGACGACGAACGGCAGCACCAAATGCGGATTGAAGACGACCGGAGCTGCGAATAACAACGGCTCGTTCAAATTGAAGAACGCGGGAATCAATGTGGCGCGCCCAACGCGGCGCAGCCGCGGGACGTGCGATATCGCCAGGAGTCCGGCCAGCGGAAGCGTTGCGCCCGCTCCGCCCGGAAAGACGAAGAGAAAGAGCGAGACCACGACGACGTACGGCAGCGGAGCATGCAGCGCAAAGGCGTGCGTGTTCTGCATCTGCATCGTGAGGTAAACGGGCGTGACGATTGCCGCAAGCATGGCCGGACCGTGAACGCCCGCCGTCCAGAGAATGGTCTCGATCGCGACGATGACGATCAGCGCGAAATACGTGTCGCCCAGCCGCGCAATGGGATGCATTGCAGCGGCGATCGTCGCCGCCAGCGAGACGTGCAACGCGGCGAGCGCCGCAAACGTGCCGATCGCAAGCAGTGCACCCGCGTAATCCGCCGGTATCGCCGGCAGTCGGCGCCGGGCTGCGGCGATCCACGCGCCGGTGACACCGCAGGTGAGGATCGCAATGAAGAGTCCCGACGGACCGAGGAATCTCAGATACGAGATCGGATCTGGTCCGAACGGTCGCGGGAGTGCGAGAACGAAGCCGACGATGCTTCCGGCGAGCAGAGGCGCCACGCCGTACCGCGTCGCCCGCGCAAAACGCAATGGGAGCACGACGACGAGTGTCGCAGCCATGATTCCAAAAGCCGGGAGGAGCGCCGAGGCGACGCGTAGCCCGAGCGAGAGGCTCTGCGGCATGCCGGAACGGAGTTCGATCGCCAAAATCGCCACGAACGCGGTGGCCAGACCGATGAAGCTCCATGGCAGCGCCTCACGAACGGCGACGACGAACGGGAGCCCTCCGACGCGGCGCATGACCGGCACCGCTCGCGCCTCGAAGGCGCGGAAGGCTCTAGAGGCGGCGGACGACGGCCTCGACGCGACCGACGATCTCGACATCGCTCGCGTAGATTGGCGCCATCGCGTGATTCTCCGGCTGGAGCCGGATTCTACCGGCCTCTCGGTAGAAGCGTTTGACCGTAGCTTCGCCCTCGAGCATCGCGACCACGATCTCGCCGTTTTCGGCGCTTCGCTGCGGGCGTACTAAGATGAGGTCGCCGTCGAGAATCGCCGCCTCGACCATCGAGTCGCCCTGAACCCTCAGCATGAACGCGTCGGAAGCGCGCGGCACGAAGGCGTTGGGGAGCACGAACTCGCCTTCGATATCCTCCTGCGCCGTGATGGGGACGCCGGCGGCGACGCGACCGAGCACCGGAATTACCAGAGCGTCGGCAACTGCCGGCATGCTTCCCGACCGAAGAGCGCGCGGCTTGGTCGGATCTCGCGAGATCAGGCCGCGACGTTCGAGCGCCTTCAGGTGAGCGTGTATCGTCGAAGATGAGGAGAGACCGACCAGCTCGCCGATTTCTCGGACCGAGGGCGGATAGCCGTGCTCGGCAGTAAAGGTCCGAATGACCTCCAGAATGTGCCGTTGCCGTTCCGTGGCCGGCTTTTCCATCGTCTCTTTTGGCATGTTCCTCCAACCAAGAATGCCAAGCGTATGGCACTCGCGACCGGTACAACCCTATCACAAATCGATATTCAAGGCAAACATACGTTCGAAACGCCTTGACAAGCGCCGGCGGCCCCGTGCTAAAATATAGGGGACGAACAGGCGTTTGGCACAACATGTGGGCATAGTGAGAGGGGGTATAAGAGCAACATGATCGTACGACGGAAACGGTTCTCGCTGATGCCGGCCATCGCGCTCGCGGCGCTCGCGCTCATGGTGGCGCTTCCGACGCTCTCGAGCGTACGACTCTACGCCGCCACGGCTCAGCGCTACGTCAGCGTGACCGTCCAGCCAGGCGATTCGCTTTGGTCAATCGCGGCGGCCCACGCGGGTCCGACCGCCGACGTCCAGGAGATCGTCGACCGCATCAGCGACGCGAATCATCTCCATTCGGGCACGCTCCAGCCCGGCGAACACCTCCGCATCCCCCTCTAATCCTTCGATTCCGCTTAGGATGACAAGAAGCCGGGGCTTGCCCCGGCTTCCTTAGCGCCTGCCCGAAGCACAGTCCTGAGCGAGCGCAGCGAGTCGACGGGTCAGGATGACGGGAGGGAGGGGTCTGCTCAGCTCAGCGGCGGGAGACTAGGACGATCGCGTGGTCCTGGTGTTCGTCGAGGAACGCGAGCCCTTCCATCATCCACGAGTCCAACCCGTTGGTTGAGTGGCGTGCGACCTCGCGTGCGACGTGCACTCGGTCCTTAAGCCACGCGAGCTCGGCGCGGGTCGTCGTCGGAAAGATTGCGATCTCGCAATCCTCGCATTGGTAGCCGTACTGGGCTATGGTTTTGCCATCGTGTCGGAGACGAGTTTCAGCGTCGTCTGAAACGTCGAGGTCCCGGTCGCTTCGCTGCCGCCGTATTGTCGTTCGATGTTGTACTCGTCGACGCTCGTCGGCACCAGCTTGTTGAAATCGTAGACGATCTTCGTCTGAACGTTCGAGCGGCGTTCGCCCGCCTCTCGATGCGTAACGTTGCGCGTCTCGCTGATCTGCATTACTCCGTTGGCATTGCTCTCAATTCGGTAGTTCGCCAAAAGGTCGATCGTTGGGTCGCTGGTCTCGATCTTCCAATGCTGCTTTTCGTCGATCTGCGCAGGATCGATGAAAGTCGGACCGAGGAAACGCAAGAGCGTGTACTCCTCCGTGTTGACGGTCGCATTTGGATCGCAGATGATATTCGTGTTGCCGTAGACGACGCACGTCGCGGCGCCCGCGTTGCGACCGTATAAGCCGTGCTCGCTGATGGTCAGTATGAGGCCGCGGTCCTGCTGCTCCCGCTGGACGTTGACCGTCATCGTGCCCGAATCGTTGAGATTGCCCGAATAATCGTGGGCGCCGGAGGTGCCGGGGTCGTTGGTGACCTCGCCGCTCTGCTGCACGTTGAACGTAAAGCTGTAGACGAGCGTGCGGGCCGTCGACGACGGCGAGGCGGTCGCGTCGGCGAGCGCCGTTCCGCTCGCACAGATCCCGGCGAGCACGGCGGCGCAAAGGAATGCTTCGAGTTTCTTCATGGCACGTACCTCAATGGGAGCGATTCAAGTCGACGCCGCAGAGCGCCGCCACCGAGCCGACCGATTTCGCAAGCTCTTTCTCGCGATTCGCCGTCTCCTCTTGCACCGAACCGAGCACGCTCACGACGCGCGACACGGGATTGTATCCGATGCTCAAGCCCGGCATCGCGGCGACGTCGACCTGGTACGGATTCGGCGGGAGTCCCGGTGAGTTTGGATCCTGCTGCGCAGCGAGGCCGCCGTTGGGCGCCGGAGTCGCGCCCCCCGTCGTTCCCGTGCCGTTAATCGAGGAGAGGTACTCCTCGCCGGCGTGCTGGATGTCGCCGAGTTGCTGGGTCTGGACGAATCCGTTGATAAGATCGAGCGAGACGCTCTGCATAGCAACCGCCTTGAGCAGCTCTTCCCGAATGCTCTTCAATCGCTGGTCGTCGGCGGCATCGCCTGTCGGCCTCGAAAGGTTCTCTAGCAGCTTTTGGACGCCGATGACGTTCTGCGCCAAGCTGGGGACGAGCTGTTCCATCCGCTGCAGCGCCATATCCCGCCCAGCCGAGCTGTAGTTGGTCGAATCGTATGCCGACTTGGGATCGGCGCTTAAGAACGCGTTCTGAATGTACTGGTTGAAAATCGGTGGACTCTTCGCGATGTCTTGGTCGTCTTGCAGAAGCATGCCGACCGCCGGCGCGATCGTGTGCTGGAGCTGCGCGCAGATCGGACGCGTAATGACGTAGTATATCTGCGGGGGCTTCGTTGGTACCGGAGAGGGCAGAGCAGCGGTCGCCGCGCCGGATGCGGACGCGCCAACGAGCGTCGGCGAAAAGACGAGCGATAAGAGAAAAGCGGCAACGAGTGCCGGCACGAGCCTAGGCATTGCTATGTGTGGGTTTCGATTCTCAGTATAAAAAGAAGGGCCTGCCGGAGCAGGCCCTTCTCACGATGGATCCGGTTTCTCTTACTAGAGCCGCAACTGCGCGGTTATGAAGAGATTGAACGGTAGGTATCCACCACTCGTGTTGTTGCTCTTGGGTAGGTAGGACTGCGTCTCCCACGCCATCGGCGTCGGGTTCGCGTGCTTGTCGTACGGGCTCGTGCCGTTGAAGGAGTTCGCGGTGTAGAACCCGTTCGGGAAGTAACCGCAGACCGCGCCGCCGGCTGGGAAGCCGGTGCTCGAGGTCCAGGGTTCCGCCGTTCCACCCCAACATGCGTGGAAGATGCCGGCACCGGTCAACTGCAACTTGATCCGCGGCGAAACGTCGTACGTCGCTTGCAGGTTACCGATCACGATATTCGGTTCGGTAAACTGACCGAGCGATGTAAACGACCCCGTCTGCGGGTTCGGTATGTAGAGGTAACCGGGGGCGGCGTACTTGCTTTCGGTCTGCGCCGAAGCACTTACGATCGTCCGGTAATCGCACCAGTTAGCACTGCCCGGCTGACCGAAGTGCGAGTTGTCGGAGATTCCGTCCATGCCTTGGTTGTTGGTGCAAGTACGGGGATCGTTGCCGATCACGTCGAGCGGGCTTCCGTAGGGAGCGCCCGACTCGAACTGAAGGCTCGGCGTGATCGCCAGCTTATCGTGACGCCAGTTGGCCAGAATCGTGGCAACCCATGGCGTGTTGTAGTAGCCCGGAGTGTTGTTGACACCGCTCACACCGAGTGCCAACTGACCTTGCGGATACCAGCCATTTGGATCGAGGAAGCCCTGCATCGGCTTGTTGTAGTACATGTTGTAGATCGCACCAGACTTGCTGCAGGGAACCGGCGTGCCGAACGTTCCGCCGCCGAGGCTCGCGCCTCCGTAGCATTGCGATCCGCCGCCGGCCTTCGTGAGCTGGTTATAGTTCGCGATGGCCTGGTTAACGACGGCGATCTGGCTCTGTCCGAGCAGGTTCTGGAACTTGACCTGCGATTCAGTGTAGGTCAAGGCTAGCGTACCCGACCAGCCGTTGCGGCTGAAATCGCCGTAGTTGAGCGCGAGCTCAGACCCGTACGATTGCCCAATGCCGACCGGGATCTGCGTGACGAAGCCGGCGCCGATGAAGGACTGCTGTTCCCAGTTCGACGTGATGTTGTAGAACGGGGAGATCTTCAGGCTCCATTGCGTTCCCGACATGTGATGTTCGTACGACGCGCTATACTGCGCCGACGTCATGCCGGGGATGGGATGGAACGGCGACAAGAAGCCGGCGTTCATGAAGTTCGCCCAGAGGTTCACGGCACTGCCGCCCCGGTAGAGGTAGTCGACGGAGGCCGAGATCGGCGGCTCCGCATAACGACCGGCCGAGAAGCGCCAGACCGTGTCGGGCGACTGCGTGTACGTGCCCGAAACGCGCGGCTCCCAATACGTCTGGGTGTACGCGCTCTGGTAGTTCAGCGTGAAGGGCTTGCTCGTCGAGCCCGGATGCTGGTAGCCCGTCGGGCAGGGGCCGTCGATCAACGAAGCCGCAGGCGGCGGCGGAACGCCGGCGTTCAGCGGGTTGTTGAGGACCTGACCCGTGCTGTAGTTGTAGCAGACGTAATCGTTGATGATCTGCGCGTAGAACGGATTCTGCGCCTGGCTGGTGCCCTCCGGCAGATTGTAGGTGAAGTTGTCGTAGCGCATCGCCAGGTCGAAGAGCCACTTGTCGTTGGGGCGCAGCTGATCGGAGAGCGCCAAGTTATAGAGCTGCGGCTTCACGAGGTTGTACGTACCGGAAGCATTACCGTTCCAGAGCGTCGCCCACTGGGCTCCGGCCCTGGCCGCCGGCGTTCCGGGAGGCGCGAAGCACGTCGGCAGCGTTCCGCAGATCGACCCGCCCGGGCCGGTAGCCGCGTTGCTCTTGTATCCGCTGATGCACCCGTTGGCAGACGGGGCACCGGTCAACGGATCCCAGCACGAGTAAACGCCGTTGGCCTCCGAGATATAGCCGATCGGTGAGGCACCCGCGTCGTAACCCGTATTGTTGAAGCGGACGACGTTCGCTTGGGTGTAGTTACCGGTGAACTGGATGAGGTTCTGGTCGTTGATCTGATTCGTGTACTGCAATTGTCCGCCGGAGGTATGCGTGATCAGATCGTAGGCCGGCGCGACGCCGCTGTACGGATACTCGAATGCAAGCGGACTCGAGCCGGAGATCGGACCGTCGAGGGTCCAATCCGAGAAGAACGTGTACGCGTACACTCGGACGAAAGACCGCGGATCGAGCGCGTGCGTGTATTGCATCTTCACGATGCCGGTATCGTTGTTGGAGAGGTCGGAGAGATTATCCGGAATCGTGCCGTCGAACGAGTGCGACGGGCTGTTCGGCTGCGCGTAGACCTGTGTCGGCGCAATCGACAGGCCGGAGGTGCAGAGGCCCGTCGTACTGACCGTCGAGCAACTTGCGACGCGCGAGCCGAAGGGGAGGTTGTAGGTGATGGCGTCCGTGTACTGCGCGCGATAGGGACCGGAGATTCCGAGGCCCTGCGGCGAGTAACCGTACCATCCGACCTTGGCAAGCCCGAAGTTCGTCGCTCCCGGTCCGGCGTCGTTGGGCGCTGAGTCGGCGTACGACTTCAGCGCGGAGCCGCTCCAGAGAAGCTGAATGTCATCGCGCAGGCCGTTATGGCGCGGGATTCCCATGTGCAGGTTGACCACATTTTCGCGGTCGGTTATGAAGTTCAGAGATCCGAAGAGCCCGTTGAACGGAATCAAACAGCCCGGAGCGAGATCTCCGCCCGGCGCTTTGAGGTAGCTGTCGAACACGATCGCGCTGGACGGCAGACCGTACTGCTTCGAGAGCCAAGTGTCAAAGAACGGGTTGAACTCGGTGGCCGTGCTCTGAAGATCGTTCGAGCCGCAAGCGCCGAAGGCGCCCGTGCTGAACGGGTTGCCGCCGAAACCGAAGACGAACGGGATCGTACCGAGCCCGCTATAATTCGAGAAGGCCGATCCGTAGTTGGCGATATTTCCGCCGTTGTTTTGCGAGAGATAGTTGAAGGCTTGGTTGTAACCGCTCAGACCGACGTAGTACGAGAAGTTCCGGTCTGGAGTCGATCCGCCCGCCTCTACTCCGAACTGGTGGTAGAAGGCGTTCGTTCCGAGGCCGCCGTTGATGTTGGCGTAGCCCGGGAAGGTACCGGTCTTGATGACCTGGTTGATGAAACCGGAGACGCCGTTCGAAGCGATCGCCGACGGACCGCCGCCGGTGTAGACTTCGAGCTGCTGCAAGCCGAGGCTCGACCCAGTCGAAGACGTGTAGTTATCGAACGCACGGTTGACGGGAATACCGTCGTACTCGAACCCGCTGAAGAATGGGTTCGAGCCGTGAATGACGACGGGCTGATTCCAGCCCATGCCGCCGGTTCCAACGATCAAACCCGGCGTCGTGGCGATCGCCGAGTAGATGCTGTTCAGGTTACCGCCGCCGCCGACGGCCGTCGAGGCCTGGATCTGAGCGGCGTTGACCTGATAGAGGTCGCTGCTGATACCGGACTTAACCAGCGCGGCGCCAGCTTGCGACGTAACGTGCGCAATGACCTTGAGCGTTTTGCTCATGGTCAGCGAGAGTTGTTGCGTCTGGTCGGCAAAGACCGTGACGCCCGGGAACGAGATATCCTGATACCCGCTTTTGGTTAAATTGATGGTGTACGTATCAGGGTTGAGCGAGAGGATAATGAAATGGCCTCCCGCGTCCGTCGTGGTGGTCTGGACCCCTGAGGCGGCGACTGCCTGAAGACTTACGCCGGCAATCGGTGCGCCACTCGAGTCCTTAACCGTTCCCGCGATATTACCGGTGACTCCAGCCAGTGCCCATGTTCCCTGGCTTAGGAATGCCACCAATAGCGTCGCGGCGGTGACCGCGTGACGGAGGGTTCTGTGTGAACTCATGTTCGTGTACCCTCTATCGATTTTAAGTTGTCAAAAGCGGAGCCGCTCTGCCGCCCCCACGCCGTATTCGGCCGGGGATTGGAAGAGTGACCCACGTCTCCGAGCATTTGCTCAGGAAAGGGTCGGTTCCTTTAGAGAGCCTTAAGACGAAGTGCCCTCGAGATCGCTTCCCCTGCCAGGCATTCTGGCCGGGCTGGGGCTAGGCTCGGACGGCCAGGCGCTCGCCGACCAGGGCGGGGATCTCGGAGGGCCGTTCGGCGACCGGTACGCCGGCGGCCTGGAAGGCTTTGATTTTGCTCTGAGGGGTTCCAAATGCCCCTGAGATGATCGCTCCCGCGTGGCCGAGCGACTTCCCCGGCGGCGCGTTGCGGCCCCCGATGAAGGCGACCACGGGGGTCTCGGGGAGATGCTCGGCGATGAAGGCCGCAGCCTCTTCCTCGTCGGAGCCGCCGATCTCCCCGCAGATGACGATCGCTTTGGTCTGCTGGTCGTTCTTGAATTCGCGCAAGCATTCGACGAAGGTCGTCCCGATGATCGGGTCGCCCCCAACGCCGATGCAGGTCGATTGGCCAAGGCCTGCCCGCGTGAGGAGGTCGACGACCTCGTAGGTCAACGTCCCCGACCGCGAGACGACCCCGACGCCTCCCTCTTTGAAGATGTGGCCCGGCATGATGCCGACGAGGGCCTTGCCCGGGGAGACGAGACCGGGACAGTTCGGACCGATGATGCGCATGCCCGAGGTGGCGCCGACGACCTTCAGGGTGTCGTGGACCGGGACGCCTTCGGTGATGCAGACGGCAAAGGTGATGCCGGCATCATAGGCTTCGTAGAGCGCGTCGGCCGCAAATGGCGGCGGAACGAAGATGCACGTGTGGGTCGCGCCGGTAGCATCGACGGCATCTCGAACCGTATTGAAGACCGGAAGGCCCTGCGGCGTCTTCTGTCCCCCCTTACCGGGTGTGACGCCGCCGACCAAATTCGTGCCGTAGCGGTGCATCCGCTCGGTATGGTACGAACCCTCCGCCCCGGTGATGCCCTGCACGATCACCTTGCTGTTCTTGTCGAGAAAGATCGACACGTTTACGCTCCTTGCGAGAGGGCGACGGCTTTGCGCGCGCCTTCGTCCATCGTCTCGACCGGCGTCATTCCCGCGGCGCTCAGAATGCGGCGTCCTTCTTCTTCGTTCGTACCGGTCAGCCGGATGACGAGCGGAATCTTTCGCGAGGAAGTCTGCTCGAGTGCCTGCACGATTCCGCGCGCGACCTCGTCGCCGCGGGTGATTCCGCCGAATATATTGACGAAAAAAACCGTGGCACCGGTGTTGTTGACGACCAGTTCGTAACAGTTGCGCACGCGCTCCGCGTTCGCACCGCCGCCGACGTCGAGGAAATCGGCGATCTCGCCACCTGCGTTGGCGACCGCGTCCATCGTCGCCATCGCAAGCCCCGCGCCGTTTGCCATCGTACCGACGCGTCCGGGGAAGCGGCGAAAGTTGCGAATGCCGACGCCGGCGTTGGCGGCGAGCATTTCGTCCTCGTCGAGCGGCAGCGCCGTGCGCCATACGTCGAACTCGGGATGGCGAAAGAGCGCGTCGTCGTCGAGCTCGACCTTCGCATCCGAGGCGATAACCCGACCGTCGGTCGTGAGCGCCAGCGGATTGATCTCGACCAGCTTCGCTCCGTACCGGAAGAACAGATCGTAAAGGGCGCCCGCGATCGGCGGAAGATGCTTGCGATATCCGGGATCGAGCTGCGCGGCAAACGCAAGCTCACGACCGATGAACGGCGAGTAGCCGATCGTGGTGTCGACGAAAAATTTCGCGATCGATTCGGGATGGTGCTCCGCGACCTCTTCGATCTCCATGCCGCCGAAGCGGCTGACCATGATTACCGGCTTACGCGCGGCGCGGTCGATCGTGATGGCGCAGTAGGCTTCTTTCGCAATTTCAAGACGCTCTTCGACGAGCAGCGATTTAATCGGTTCGCCGAGCGGGTTCTGCCGGTTCGGGGGCATCGGCGTCGCCATGATCTCTTGCGCAACGGCGCGTCCTTGTTCTGCGCCGGTCGCCATCTTGATCTTACCGGCCTTGCCGCGCCCGCCCATCAAGACTTGCGCCTTCACGACCCATTGGTCGAGCTTTCCCTCGAGGAACTCCGCAACGGCGCGCGGCGACGGCGCGTGGTGACCGCGGGGCACTTCGATCCCCGAACGCTTGAAGAGCTCCTTGCCCTGATACTCCATGAGATTCATCGCGGCTCGTGGTTCGCGCAGGGTGATGCGACGCCCCTTGCCGGTTTCGTCGCAGGGCGTCTTAGCAGCTAATCGAGGCGCCCCAGCAACGAGCGGGCAATGATGACTTGCTGGATCTCCGAGGTGCCTTCGTAGATCTCCGTGATCTTGGCGTCGCGGTAATGACGTTCGACCGCAAACTCACTCGTATAGCCGTAGCCGCCGTGAATCTGCAGCGCCTCCGCCGCGTGCTTGCGCGCGGCCGTCGAGGCAAAGAACTTCGCCTTACTCGCCGCGATCCCGAAGTTCTCGCCGGCATCGGCAAGCGCCGCCGCGCGATAGTTGAGCAGCCGCGCGGCATCGAGATCGGTCGCCATCTGTGCGATCTTGAACGAGATGCCTTCGAACGCGCCGATCGGCTTACCGAAGGCGATGCGCTCCTTGGCGAATTGTACCGACTCGTCGAGGCAGGCGGCGAGAATTCCGATCGCTTGCGCGGCGATTCCGATGCGCCCCGCCGTCAACGCCGTCATCGCATTGCCGAATCCCGCGTTCTCCTCGCCCAAGAGCGCGTCTTGAGCCACCTCGACGCCGTCGAATGCCAGATCGACGGTATTGCTCGTATGGATGCCGAGCTTCTCGGTTACGCGCTCGATCGTGATGCCGGGAAGGTTCGCATCGACTAAAAAGGCGCTGACGCCGCGAGCGCCGGCGCCGCCGGTGCGAAACATGCCCATGATTAACCCGGCGTAGCTCCCCGAGGTGCACCACTGCTTTCTTCCTTGCAGCACGTACCCGGCGTTCGAGCGCTTTGCGGTCGCGCGAAGCGCCGCGGCATCCGAACCCGCGTCGGATTCGGTCAGCGCGAATCCGGCAATGACGTCGCCGGTCGCCAGCGGTGGCAGCCAGCGCTCCTTTTGATCCGGCGTTCCGAGCCGGTAGATCGCCGAACAGATCATCGAATGGACCGAGACGGTCACCGCCGTTCCGGCGTCAACCCGCGCGAGCTCTTCGATCGCCAGCGCATACGAGAGGTAATCGGCGCCGGCGCCACCGTGCTGCTCGGGAACCAGAATACCCATGATGCCCGCGCCGGTGAGCTTCTTGTACAGCTCGCGCGGAAAGATGTGGTCGCGATCCCACTGCGCGACGTGCGGCGCGATCTCGCGCTGCGCGATCTCCGCCGCGAGCGCCCCGATGGCGCGCTGCTCGTCGGTCAACTCGAACTGTCCGCGTTGGGCCGCTAACATCTCGCTACGTCCTTCAAGCGATCTCGGGAGTGATTTTGTTCAGATCAAGGAAGCGAGGGCCGAAGTTTACTGCGGTAAATGAAGCCCGAGCTGACGCAGAGCTGGACAAAATCACACCGAGATGAGCATGGCGTCGCCTTGGCCGCCCCCAGAACAGATCGCCGCGATCCCCAGACCTCCGCCTCGCTTGCGAAGCTGATTGATGACCGTAGCGGCGATGCGCGTGCCCGAAGCGCCGATCGGATGGCCCATTGCCACCGCGCCGCCCCAGGTATTAATCAATCCCTCTTCGAGTCCGAGCCGTCGCGCCGCGGTGATCGCCACGGCGGCGAAGGCTTCGTTGATCTCCCAGACCGCGATATCGCTGGGCTGCAACCCGGTGCGATCGAGCAGCTTGCGCGCCGCCATCGCCGGCGTCAACGCGATGTACGGCGAGTCCCATGCGATCGTCGCGTGATCGACGATCGTCGCCAGCGGCTCGTAGCCACGTTGCGCGGCATACTCGGCATCGGCAACGATCATCGCCGCGGCGCCATCGTTGACGCCCGGCGCGTTGCCGGCGGTTACCGTCCCGTTGCGTTCGAGCGGCCGCAGCTTCGCCATCGCTTCGAGGCTGGCGTCGCCGCGCACGGCCTCGTCGCGATCGACGACGACGTGCGGTTGATCGCCGGTAACGAAGGGCGCGTACGACGGATAGTCGAGCGTAAACTCACCCGACGGCTCGTGTTCCCAAACCTCATGCGCGCCGCCCACCGCGGCGGGGACGCGCGCTCTACCTTGCACGGGAAGCCGATCGACGACGACCTTGTCCTTGGCTTTGGCGGCGACCTTGACCGGAACGATCTCGTCGGAGAAGTGTCCAGCCGCGTGCGCCGCACCGGCGCGGCGGTGGCTTTCGTAGGCAAAGCGATCTTGCTCTTCGCGCGTCAGACCGAGCTCGGTGGCGACCTTGCTTCCCTGCGTCGCCATCGTCATCGGAAAATACTGATCCCACAGGCCATCGTAGATCATCGCATCGACGATCGTGCCGTCGCCAAAGCGGTATCCGTAACGCGCGTCGCGCAGCAGATACGGCGCGTTCGACATCGACTCCATGCCGCCGGCGGCAACGAGGACGTTCGCTCCGGCATTGATCGAACGCATGGCGTTGACGATCGCGAGCAGACCCGACGCGCAAACCTTATTGACGGTATCGGCCGTCACCGTCTTGGCGAGCCCCGACTTAAAGACGACTTGGCGCGCGGGATTCTGACCGACGCCGGCCTGCAAGACTTCGCCGAACGTCACGTGTTCGATCTCCGACGGGTCGATCTTCGAGCGTTCGATCGCGCCGGTCAGGGCGACCGCGCCGAGCGTGGTTGCCGAGAGCGGAGCGAGCGCTCCCCCCAACTTGCCGAACGGCGTCCGCGCTATTGCGAGTATAACGGCCTTTGAGTTCGTCATCATAGGAGTCGCTCGATTCGCGGCGGGCAACGGCCACCCTGCGGTTTACTCGCTGTCGGGCGGCAGCTCCGAGCTCTTTTCGGTGAGAAAATACGCACGCGAACGACGAGTCGCGATCGGACGGAACGTGCGTGCCGGTTGCTTGAAATCGAAGACGTCGGTGATGCCGTACGCTCGCTCGTCGGTATACCCGCTGCCGAATCCGAGCGACGACAGCGGGGGCAGCGCGAAGGCCTCTTCGACGAGTTGCAGGACGCTTCCGAATTCGTACTCGGTATGAGAAACGTAGCTTTTACGCGCGTACGCCGAGATCACGATGCACGGCACGCGGATTCCCAAGCCTCGAAAATCGAGCTGCGGTGGAGCGACGCTGTCGTACCAGCCGCCCCAGTCGTCCCAGAGCACGACGATTGCCGTCGAGTTCCAGTACGACGATTCACCGACGGCGTTGACGATGCTCGCCACCCAAGAGGGACCGTCGTCGGGGCCCTCGGTCGCGTGATCCGAATCCGCGAAATTCGGAATTACCCACGCGACGCTGGGAAGTCTGCCCGCACTCACGTCCTCGAGCACCCGGCTCGGCGGCGAGATCACGTCGCGCCCCCAATCCGGCCCGCGCCTCACCGGTTCGATCGCGTCGAACTCCGACCAGACATGGCCGCCGAGGTTCGGACCGCCGACGCTCGGCGCGTAATAGGCCCACGAAACGCGGGCGCGGTCGAGCAGATCCGCGAGCGTTGCAAACCCGGTAAAGCACGGAAAGGGGCCGTCGCCCCACGACTCGCCGCGCGACGTATCGAGCAGCGAGGTCTGGGTTCCGCCGGGGGCGTCGCATCCCCACGGCTCGTGGAGCGGAAAGTCGACCTCCGCGGAACCCGCGTGCAGGTTCGTCGTTCCGGCTATAAGGTCGAGATGCGCGGTAAAGCTGCCTCCGAACATCGTGGGGAACATGTTGTCGGCGAGCGCGTATTGCTGGGCCATGCTCCAGTACGGTTCGATGTGACGCCGATCGACGTACTGGTACGCATAGCGCCCGGCGTTGCCGCCGCTGCCGAGTCCGTTGAGATCGAACCCATCCATCTTGCCGTTATCCCAATCGCCGATCCCGTTGCGCCAAAAGTGATCGATGTCGTGGGAGCGCAGCGTCGTCGGCTGCAGCGCAACCTTCGTGCCGTCGTGCAGATATCCGTACGTCGCGTAGTGGGCGCCTTTGAAACCGTGAAAGAGATTGTCGAAGCTGCGATTCTCCTGCACCACGATGACGATATGTTTGATGTGCGCACGCACCACGCGTGGCGGCGGCGTCGATTGCGGCGGCGGACCGGGAGTACCGCGAACCGGCGGTACCGATGCCGCGCCGGAGGAGCCTCCGCCCGAACAGCCGGCTATGGCGAGCAGAGCGAGAACGAGCGCGCGGCGATCGTTCAATGCCGCACCGCGACCGGGCAACGCTCGCACTCGAACTGAACCGTGACGTGCGCGATGCTGAAGTGCGCCTTCACGCAATCGGTGATCTCGTGCAACACCTCGGAGGCTTCGCTGAGGCGGCGGTCGTCGAGCAACACGTGGGCGGAGAGCGCGCGCGAACCACTGCCGATCGACCAAACGTGCAGGTCGTGGACCCCCGTGACGCCGCGAATTTCCGCGATATGCTGCTCGAGATTTCCGGAGTCGACGTCGCCGGGAACGCTTTCGAGCAACACGTCCGTCGCGTCGCGCAGAACCCGCACGACGCCGAAAACGATGATCGCGGCAACGAAAAGCGAGAGCAGCGGATCGATCCACGCCACGTGCGTGAGCGCGATCGCGACGCCCCCGAGAATCACCGCGCTTGCGCCGAGCGCGTCGCCCGCGACGTGAAAGAGCACCGCCCGTACGTTGAGATCGCGCTTGCCGTCGTTGCGCAAGAGCAGGCCGACCGCGCCGTTGACGGCGAGTCCGGCTGCGGCGACCACCGTCATCAACGCGGCCGTGGGCTCGACCGGATTGGCGAAACGGCGCGCGGCTTCGTAGACGATCGCCAGCGTCGCCACGAGCAGGAGCGTTCCGTTGAGGAGCGCGCCGAGCACCTCGATGCGTCCGTACCCGAACGTGCGCCGGCGGTCCGGGGGACGCGCCGCACCGATCGCGGCGAGCAGCGCGAGGGCCACCGCCAGAACGTCGGTGCAGACGTGCACGGCATCGGTCGTCAGCGCCAAACTATGCGAGACCGCGCCGCCCCAGAACTCCAGCACCGCAACGAAGGCCGACGCGATCAGCGCGATGGTGAGATGACGGCGCACCGGCACGAGCCGCCTTACCCGCGGCCCGCGCGCACTGCGAGGATGGCGAGCATCGCTCCGAATAGCGCGAACGTCTTGCTCTCGGCCGTCAAGAGCGTCTCGGCGTGCCACTCGCCGTTGCCGTCGGGCATCGGATCGGGCTGCGGAACGATCCGCGGCACGCGCTCGCAATACTGGTCGAAGGTTTCGCCGAACTCAGATCGCAGGAAGGCCTCTTCGTGCGGCACGATGGCCGCGTAAAGCGCGGCCATGACGCCGAGCGACCCGCCGACCAGCGCGCAGCGCGCGAGCGGCGAGTTCTTGCCGGTGAACGCGATCGCGTAGCCCGCGGCCGTAACGAAGTTGCCGAGATAGAGCGGGTTGCGGACGAATCCATACGGACCGGCCGTAACGAGCTCGGGTGCGGTGACCGCATCGTGTCGCGTGGTCGCGCCGGCGTATCCTACCGCCCAGCAACGGATCAGCTCGCCGGCGATCGCGATCGGAACGCCCGTTGCGACGCTTCGAGCGCTGGGGCGCCCGAAGAGCGCGAGGATCCCGGCCGGCAGACTCAAGAGCAGCCCGCGGTTCTTGAAGAGCAAAGTTTGCAAGCTCACGAGGCGGCCTCCAAGGCGACCCGTTCGCGCGCCGCTTCGAAGACGTCGCGCAGGCAACGCTGCAGCGGGATCTGCGGCACCCAGCCCGTGCGCGCTCGCAGCTTCTGCGGATCGCCGACCGAGAGCGGTACCTCCGACGCGCGAACGCGGGCCGGATCTTCGCGGACTTCGACCGGCACGCCCGCGATCGCGATCAGCTCGCGCAGCACGTCGCGAATCGCGATCGCCCCTCCGCTGCACACGTTGTAGATTTCTCCCGGCTCGCCGCGCCGCGCGAGCTCGATGTAGGCCTTGACGACGTCGCGCACGTCGAGAAAATCTCGTGCCGCGCGCAAGTTCCCGACGAGCAGCCGCGGAGTGCCGCCGGCGGCGATGCGCGCTAACTGCGTCGCAAAGGAGACGGTGACGAAGCGCTCGGTCTGGCCGGGGCCAATCGTGTTGAAGACGCGCGCGACGACCACGTCGAGGCCGAAGCTGCGGGCTTGTGCGAGCAGCATCATCTCCGCCGCAGCCTTGCTCGCGCCGTATGGATTGCGCGGCCGCAGATCGAGCGATTCGCGCAGCGGGTACTCATCGGCCCCGCGCACGCCGTAGACTTCGGCCGAGCTCGCAAAGACGACGCGCGGCGGCGCGCCGTCGCAGGCGCGCACGGCGTCCGCCAAGCGCGCCGTACCGAGGGCGTTGATCTCGTAGGTTTCGATCGGTGCCGCGAGCGACTCGGGAACGAAGCTCTGCGCGGCAAGATGGAAGACGACGCTCGGCCGCGCGGCGTCGAGCGCCGCGCGTATCGTCTCGGGGCGCCCAAGATCGACGATAAGCTCCGTATCGGCATCGTGCGGACCGCCGCAGGGGAAGACCTGCGCGCCATCGCGTCGCAGCGCGTCGACGAGATGCTTGCCGACGAAACCGCTCGCACCGGTTACGAGCGCTCGCATCGTTTAATGTCCGATTCGACCATCATCGCGACGAGCCGCTCGAAATCCACCTCGGGCTCCCATCCGAGCTGCGACTTCGCTTTGCTCGCGTCGCCGATGAGATGATCGACCTCGGCCGGACGCACGAAGCGCGGATCGATCGTTACGTACGGTTCGAACGAGCCCAGGCCGGCCGCTTCAAAAGCGATCCGAACGAAATCGCGGACGCTGTGCGATCGGCCGGTCGCGATCACGTAATCGTCGGGAGCGGGCTGCTGGAGCATCAGCCACATCGCGTGCACGTAGTCACCGGCGAATCCCCAATCGCGATGCGCGTCGAGATTTCCCAACCGGAGCTCCTTGGCCAGCCCGAGCTTAATCCGCGCGACCCCATCGGAGATCTTACGCGTGACGAACTCCTTGCCCCGACGTGGCGATTCGTGATTGAAGCAGATTCCGCTGCAGGCGTAGAGCCCGTACGACTCGCGATAGTTCACGGTAATCCAATGCCCGTACACCTTTGCGACGCCGTAGGGGCTGCGCGGATAGAACGGCGTCGTCTCGGTTTGCGGCGTCTCGACGACTTTGCCGAACATCTCCGAGCTCGACGCCTGGTAGAAACGAATCGCCGGATTCACCTGACGGACCGCTTCGAGAACGCGCGTCACGCCGAGTGCGGTGAACTCGCCGGTCAGCACCGGCTGGCTCCACGAGGCCGGCACGAACGACTGCGCCGCAAGATTGTAAATTTCGTCGGGCGCGACCGCGTCGACGATCGAGGTGATCGAGCTCTGATCGAGGAGGTCGCCCGAGAGGATCTCCACGTCGTCGACGATGTGCTCGATCCGTTCGTGCACCTCGGTGCTCGTACGGCGCGTCATCCCGACGACGCGATACCCCTTCTTCAGCAGGAACTCGGCGAGATACGAGCCGTCTTGACCCGTGATTCCGGTAACGAGAGCAGTCTTGCGCAACGTTCGTACGTCTTTAACGGACAGCGTGGCGGAGGCGCTCCGCAAGCGTGAGCGCAATGAAGGATGCGACTTCGCTCGGCAGCGTGCCGCGACCGAAGCCGGCGTCGTAGCCGAGTTCGCTGGCCAGGAGGTTCGTCACGCGCGGCCCGCCACAGATGAGGACGACGCGGTCGCGCAATCCCTGCGCCTCCAGCAGTTCGCTCAGCGCGGTAAAATTCTTGACGTCGCTTCCCTTCTGCGTTACGACCTGCGAGGCGAGCAGTGCGTCGATACGATGCTCTTGCGTGTAGCGCACCAGCTCGTCGACTGCGACTTGACTGCCGAGATTGAACGTCTCGAACGTGTGATAGCGCTCGAGACCGTAATCGCCCTTGTATCCCTTCATGTTGAGAATCGCGTCGATCCCGACGGTGTGCGCGTCGGTACCGATGCAAGCGCCGGCGACGCGAACCTTTCGCCCGATCCGCTCGGTAACGAAGGCATCGATCTCTTCCATCGACATCGCGCTCGCCCGTACCGAAGGCGCGTGGATCGTCTCGACGTCAATGCCTTGCGGCGTGCTCGCGTAGAGAACGAAGAACGAGAAGCCCGAGGCGATCCGCCGGCCGTCGACGACTTGCACTTCGGAGAAACCCATCTTCCCCGCGAGCTGGCGCGCGGCTTCGTCGGCCGCCTCGCTCCATTCCACGGGCAACGTGAACGAAAGTTGAACTTTGCCGTCGTTCTGCGTGTCGCCGTAAGGTTTGACGAGCTTCGTCACGCTCGAACCGCCGCCGGCGCGAGCGCCTCTTCGAAGGGATTGTAGTAATCGGCGGCCCGCGCGAAGACGCCGTCGAAGCCTCGTCCGCCCTCGGGTGCTCGCGAAACGTCGGCAAAGGTTGCCGCCTCGATTGCGTGCATCAACCCCGCCGCGGCGACGCGTTCGAGCAGCGCCTCGCAGCCGTTCAGAACGTCCTGCGCTCGCAGCTCTATCGCTCCACCGGGCCGCGGCACCATTTCGTCGCCGAAATGGCGCGCGGTGTTCATGACGTAGCGCGCATTTTCCAGCGCGAGCGCCCGGTCCCCCAAAAACGGCGTATGAATCGCTTCGGTCAGCATCCCGCAGAGATGGATGCTCTGACGCGTCATCACCGAGGTCAGGTTGAACATCGCGTCGATCAGGTGGCCTTTGAAGACGTCGCCGGTCATGTGTTTGGTCGGCGGCATGTATTTGAGCGAAGCCTCTGGGAAGATCTCGCGTGCGAGCTGCGCCTGCGCGACCTGATAGAGAAAGCTGTCCTCCAGATCCGGATTGATCTCGTACGCGTCACCTAGACCGATCTGGGCGTCGGGCAGACCGGCGCGATGCGCGAACTCTTCGTTAATGAACTGCGACGCTAAAACGGCCGGAGCCTGATCGACTGCATCGGCGGTCGTGAGATAGTTGTCTTCGCCGGTATTGATGATGATTCCGGAGTAGGCGTTGAGCATACGGCTGAAGTGCTGGTCGACGAAGGTGCGCTTCATGTTGATGTCGCGGAAGAGGATTCCGTACATCGAGTCGTTGAGCAGCATGTCGAGGCGCTCGAGCGCGGCCATTACCGCGATCTCCGGCATGCAGAGACCGCTGGCGTAGTTCGTGAGCATGACGTAGCGGCCGAGCCGCTCGCCGATCTCGTCGAGTGCTGTGCGCATGATCGCGAAGTTCGCTTGCGTCGCATAGGTGCCGCCGAAGCCTTCGGTCGTCGGACCGTAGGGCACGAAATCGAGCAGCGACTGGCCGGTGGAACGAATCACCGCTATGACCTGCGCGCCTGCCTCGGCGGCCGCGACTGCAGCGGTTCGGTCTTCGTAGATGTTGCCGCTCGCGACGATCACGTAGAGCAGCGGCGGCGGGAGCTGCGGAAGACGCACCAGCGCTTCGGTGCGTTCCGCGCGCCGCGCGGTGATGCGAGTGAGGGCTTCATCGACGTACGGACGCAGCGCGCCCCGAGCCGCGCTCTCCGGCGTTTCCGCGAACTGCTCGAGCGTACACCCTCCCGAGGTCAGCGCGTGCGCGAGGGCCGGCGGCTCGAGTCCGGTCTCGGCAAGGGCCCTTCCGAACGGAATCGCCGCCCCATGACCGCGCGCGTCTACGGCAATCGAATCGACTACGGCATTGGGAAGCGGAACTTCTTCGGCCGTGATTCCGTCGACGCCGAGCAGCCGCAACACCGCGCGTTCGACCGAGACGGTCGAGTGCGCCGCGATAAACGTTTCGACCGGATCGGCGATGGCCGCAGCCAGCTTCCGGCAGCGTTCGACGCAGCTACGATCGATGCGCAGTTCCATGGTGAACCCTATCTTACTTGAAGATAGGCGCCAATTCCGTCGCGCCACGAGGGCATGGCGATGCCCAGACGGCCCAGTTTGGCGTTCTCGAGCGCCGAAAAGCGCGGGCGGGAGGCCCGAGCCTTTCGTTCGGAGGCCCGAATCGGGACGACCCGCGCGTCGACGCCGGCCTGACGCATCGCCTCGACGGCAAAGTCGTACCAGCTCACGGGCCCGGCATCGACGGCGTGATAGAGTCCGTAGGCATCGGTCTCGACGAGGCGGCGGAGCGCGACGGCGAGATCGCCGGCAAACGTCGGCGAGGCGACGACGTCGCTGACCACGCGCAGCGGCGCGTCCTGCGGGCGCTGCGAGAGGACGCGCTCGATGAACGACGCGCGCCACCGCCTACCGGCCGCTCGCCCGTAGACGCCACACGTGCGCACCACGAATGCGCGCGAGCGCATCGATGCGACCAGTTGCTCGCCGGCGAGTTTCGAAGCGCCGTAGACGGAGATCGGATGCGGCGTGCTCGCTTCGGCATACGGAACGGTCGTCTCACCATCGAAGACGTAATCGGTGCTGATCGTCGCGAAGACGGCGCCGTAATCTCTCGCGAGCGCGGCGGCCGCGCCGACGGCAGCGGAGTTGATCGCAAAGGCGCGCTCGGGCTCGTCCTCGCAGCGATCGACGTCGTGAAATGCCGCCGCGTTTACGAGCACGTCGGGACGGACCCCTTCGATCGCGTTACGCATTGCGACACCGTCGGCGAGATCGAGCTCATCGCGCGGCGGTGCGGCGATCGTGCAATCGGTCCACGTCTGCACGATAGCCGTTCCGAGCTGACCGGAGCCTCCGATCAAGAGGACGCGCTTCACACCGTCGACCGGCGTCCGGCCGTGTTTCGCTGCGCGATTAACGAAACGGCTACGGCGACGGCCGCCACGGCGTTACCCACGACGAGGATCTCGACGACCGCCGCAAGCGACGGATGAACGACGACGACCGTGCCGAGCGTGCCGAGCGTGCAGATGAAGAGCGGCACGGTGAAGGCTAGGCGGTGAGTTGCGATGCCGTAAGAGGTCAGCGAATTCGTCAGCGCGAGCAAGACCATCGCCAAACCGTACGTCACCAGCAGCGGCGAAGCTGCATCGAAGGCGCGGCCGACCAGTGCGTGGAGCACGTCGATTCCGAAGTATTTGAAGACGAAGAGCCCACAGAGCGCGACCACGCCGAACATCAGCAAGCTCCCGGCTAAGACCTCGCGCGTCTTTGCGCCTCGCGCGTGCCGGTCGGCGGCCTGCGGAAGCAGCACGGTGGGAATGAAGCCGACCATATAGAGCAGGATCTTTCCGCCCAGCGAAGCGGCCGCGTACAATCCGGCCGAGTGCGGATCGAAAAAGTGCTTGACCAAGACCACGTCGGCGGAACCGATCAGCGCGAGCGAGATCGATGCGGAGGCCGCTCCGGCGCTCGCGTTGAGGATGCGCCGCCAATCGTAGCGAATCGCGCGCGGCTCGACGCTTGCGTACCGGCGCCGCAACCGCGCTCCGAGATAGACCAACGCGAAGACCGGACCGACAAAGAACCCGACGATGCCTCCGCCGAGCTTGAAGCCCACGGCAAGCAGTGCGACGATACCGCAAACTTTGGCGATTCCTTCGATCGAATTGGAGAGTGCGTAGCCGGCGAAATCTTGCGTGCCTTGCGCGATCGCTCGCAGCGCGCTCAAGTAGAGCGCGACGCCGGCGATCAGACCGACGAACTGCGCCGACCAGACGGGGACGTCGAGAAAGCGCGCAAAGGGGATTGCGGCGAACGCCGCGACGACCATGTAGAGCAGCCCGAGCCGCGCGAACCCGTCGCCGACCTGCTGGGTGAGACCGCGCATGTGACCGTCGTCGTGAAGCGCCCGAAACTCGGCGGCGAGCTGTGCGACGACGGGCGCGACGAAGGCCGCCGGAAGCGCGGCGATCAGCGCCGCGTTGATCAACGCGTAGAGGCCACCGTAAACGGTGACGCCGAGCTCGCGGCTCGCGACGGCATGCGTGATGAAGTTGCAGAGATTAAGCACCATGCCCGCCGAAAAGACGAGCGCGCTCTGCCTCAGCATCGCACTGCTACGAAGGCGCTCGAGCCCGCGCCGGAGCACGAACGTGCCGGGCGGACTCACGCTACCGTTCATAGTAGACTGCTTCTCATGGAGATCGAGCAATTACCTCTCGCCGGAGCGCTGCTGCTGACGCCGCGCGTCTTCGGCGACGAGCGAGGTTCGTTCGAGGAGACCTATTCACTCGATCGTTATCGGGCGTGCGGCATTGAGGATGCATTCGTTCAGGACAACCTCTCGCTCTCACACCGCGGAGTGCTGCGCGGCCTTCACGGCGCTTCGCGCATGGCAAAACTCATCAACGTCGTGCGCGGCAGCGCGTTCGACGCGATCGTCGATGTGCGGATCGAGAGTCCGACGTATCGCCGCTGGTTCGGACGTACGCTCTCGGCCGCGGAGGGAAAGCAGGTCTACGTGCCGCGCGGATTTCTCCATGGCTTCCTCGCGTTGGAAGACGAGACTATCGTGGTTTACAAGCAGAGCGCGCCGTACGACCCGTCGGCTGAGCTCGCGGTTGCTTGGGACGACCCCGAGATCGGCATCGAGTGGCCGCTAGGCGGGAGGCGCCCAATTCTCTCTCGCCGCGATGCCCAGAATCCGCCGCTCGCCTCCCTTGTAACAAACGGCGCCGAGCCTAGGTAAGAGCGGCCAGAGGAACCGAATCGAGGGGAGATGGCATTCCATGATCAGAGCGACGAAGCTCTGGTACATCGGGTGCGCTCCGGGGAACGGGAGGTCTTCGGCGTGCTCGTGGATCGCTACAAACGCGGGATCGCGAACTTCATCGGCGCAACCGTACGCAACTCGTCCGAGACCGCGGACCTGTCGCAGGAGACGTTTCTTCGCGCCTACGCGCATCTAGCGACCTTCAATCCTCAACTCGGGAAATTCTCGACTTGGATCTATCAAATTGCTCGAAACGTGATTCGGACCTATCTCGCCAAATCGCTGCGCGCTCCCCAATATCAGGAACTTCCGCAGGACCAATCGCTCGAAAACGCCCTTCCGGATCTCTCGCCGCAGGCCGATCCGGCCGGCGACGTCTTACGCGAAGAGGCCGAGCGCGAGTTACGCGCGGCGCTCGCCGAGCTCCCCGAACGCACGCGAACGGTATTGGCGCTACGTTATTTCGACAATATGGAGTATCAAACGATCGCGAGCACGCTGGGGCTCTCGCTCGGCAACGTGAAGACGCTAATTCATCGCGGGAAGATCGCGCTCACCAAGAAGATGCGCGAACGCGAATCGCGCGCCGTCGAAGCGCTGCACGTTCCACAGAAAGGGGGCATCAATGCGGTGCTCCTGGTGTGAACCGCGGCTCGACGCCTATCTCGAAGCGACGCTCCGTCCGCGCGACGCTCGCGCGGTCGGCGCGCACGTGCGTTCCTGCGCTGCCTGCGCGACGTTCCTGGAGGAGCTGCGAGTGATCGACGCTTTGCTCGCGACCGCGCGGCCTCCCGGCGTCGCCCCGGATTTTACCGCCGCAGTCGTCTCGGCAACGCACGCGACCCCGACCCGGGCGCCCCGTCGCCTGCCGCTCGGCGTCGCACTCCTTCTTTATTTAGGGATAGCGTGGGCGCTGGCGGCAATCTTCGCGCTACGTACGTCCCAGGCCGGCCAAGTTCTCGGAGCGGCCTCAGCGTTCGCGCGAAGCAACGTGGCCGCTTTCGGCGCGGCAGCGCGCGTCATCGCCCCGGCCGCGCCGCTCGCCGCTGCGGCGGTGACCGGCATACTCTTGGTCGACCTGCTGCTGCTGGTCGCCCTCCTTTACGGGTACCGACGCTTCCGCCCGTTGATCGCTCTCTATCTCGTTCGAGGAGAACGCACATGATCGCGCGGCTGGCCGCAATTCTCGGATTCGCCCTCGCCGCGCTCGCGCTGCCCGCCGCAGCGCTCGCCGACGCACAAGCCATCTACCACGGCGGGACGTACTTCGGCTCGGTGGTCGTCGAGCCGGGTCAAGTCGTTGAGGGCGACCTCACCGTGATCTTCGGCGATGCGACGATCGCCGGCATCGTGGAAGGCGACGTCAACGTCGTCGGCGGCACGTACGACCCACGTCCCGGCGGGGTCGTCACGGGGCAGATTAATCAGGTCGGCGGAGCCGTGACCCAGGCGGTCGTTCCGTGGGCACCGAGCGAGTCACCCTACAATCCGTTCGTGCCCGATCATCGTCTACTCTGGCGCCTTTCCTGGAATCTGCTCGCGCTGCTCGTCTTCCTCATTTTCCCCTTGAGAACGCGCATGGTGCTCGACCGTTTGGAACGGCATCCGGGATTGAGCGCAGTCGTCGGCGTTCTCGGCTGCGTGGCGGTCGTTCCACTGGCGGTCTTGCTCGCGATCACGATTCTGCTCATTCCGCTGATCTTGCTCGAACTGGTCTTCGTGCTCGCCGGCGTCTTCCTCGGCACCGCCGCGCTCGCTCTTTTGATCGGACGCCGGCTTTGCGAGCTGTTGAGTCCCGCGACAACGCCCTCGCCGCTCGTGGCCTTGCTCGTCGGCATCGCCCTCATCAGCGCCGCCGAGCTCGTTCCCGTCGTCGGCACCCTCGTGCTGATCTTCGTCGGACTCATCGGCTTGGGGGCGACGCTGCTCTCATTCGCCGGAGACTCCGTCGGGGGAGAACAGGCGGCACCGGTCAGCGCACCCTTTAGCGGACCCCCCATGCCCACCGGCTAAGTATCTAGAGTACATGAACACCATCTCGCGGGCGGCGCAGTTCGCGCAGCGTACGGCGCACTTACGCGCCTCGACGATACGCGAGATGCTCAAAGTTACCCAGCAACCGGACGTCATCTCGTTCGGAGGTGGCCTTCCCGCGCCGGAACTCTTTCCGACGGCGGGAATCGCCGAGGCGTCGCGCGCCGTTATGGAACGGGTCGGACCGGCGGCCCTTCAGTACAGCGTGACCGAGGGAATCCCCGAAATGCGGATTTGGGTAGCGGAACGGCTGACCCGCCGCTTCGGCCGCATCTTCGACGCCGAGAGCGTTACGATCGTGAACGGCTCGCAGCAAGGGCTCGATTTGGTCGGAAAAATTTTCCTCGACCCCGGCGATCACGTCGTGCTCGAAGATCCGTCCTATCTCGGCGCGATTCAAGCGTTCGATGCCTACCAGACGCGGTACGTAACGGTCGAAACCGACGAAGAGGGCTTGATACCCGATTCGCTCGAGCGCGTGCTCGAACGCGCGGATCCGTTTCCAAAGTTTCTCTACCTCGTTCCGAATTTTCAAAACCCAACCGGACGTACGCTCTCGCGTCGGCGGCGAGAGGTCGTCGTTCGCATCTGCGAACACTTCGGACTTCCGATCGTCGAAGACGATCCATATGGTGAGTTGCGGTTTGAAGGCAACGATCTGCCCTCGCTGGTCTCGTACGAAACGACGGCGCCGATCATCTACTCGGGCACCGGCAGCAAGATCCTGGCACCCGGCATGCGGATCGCGTGGCTCGTCATCGCGGACGAAGAAATTCGCGAGAAGATCGTGCTGGCAAAGCAAGGCGCCGATCTGCACAGTGGAACGTTCGCACAATACGTCTTCCACGAGTACGCGAGCGACGGAAATGCATTCGACGGACACGTCCGGCGCATCGCCGAAACCTACGCGCGCCGCTGCATCGTGATGGCGGAGGCGCTCGCCGAGTTCATGCCTGAAGGGGTGCGATTTATGCGACCCTCCGGTGGCATGTTCTTATGGGTTACGGTGCCGGAGGTCGATACGGCGAAGCTCCTGCGCATCTCGGCCGAATCGAAAGTCGTCTTCGTTCCGGGCGTCAACTTCTATCCCGCGCGCAACGTGCATGACGGCATGCGCCTCAACTTTTCGAACGCCTCCGAAAAGAATATCCGCTTGGGCGTCGAACGGCTTGGCCACGCCCTTAGGCTATACGCAGGCTGAAGTTCCAGAACTTTTTATAAGGAGTCCGAACGCGTGGCAGGTTTGGTCGTCGGCATCTTTCCCGACTCGGACGCGAGAGCGCTCGAGGTTGCGCTTTCGGCGCAGCAAATCGACCTAACGAAGGTGAAGGTCGTCACCGCGACCCCGCCCATCGAAGACGAGCCGTACCAGCTCGAGTTCGTCGACGTTATCGTCGGCATGGAATCGAACTCGCTCTCCGACGACATGACCAAGGGCGTCGGCGTATGGGATGAAACCGGGACGGACGTGCCGGGACTAGGCGGATCTGGAGTAACGGTCAGCGATTTCTCGCATCACGTCGATCCGACGCGGCGCTATCTGGCCGGCTTCGACGTCCCATCGGATGAAGTCGACAACTTCGGCGACGCGGTGGCCGAGGGGCGCTCGGTCGTGCTCTATCCCGATGCCGGTTCGCAGGCGGAGGTAATTTCCGCCGCGTTCAAAGCGGCCGGCTTGCGCAACGTCCGCGCGTACTAATCTCAAGCGCCTCGCTGCAGGCGCATTCGTCGCGCTGACGTCCTGCAGGCCCGCGACTCATTACGACTACGCGCATCTTCCGTCCGGCTATCACTGGCGCGCCGTTTACGACCGGTCGACCAACGCGATCGTCTTCTACGGACAGGATCCGTTCACGCTCGATACCGTGTATGTCGGGCCCGATAGCCGGTTCTTCATTTTTCGTCATCCCGGGCCGATCGGACCGAAGGATTTGAGAGAGCGTTGGGAGCCCCACGATGTCCGCTGACGCCCTGCGGCCGCTCGTCCGTCGAATCATGATTACCGCTGCCGGCACGGTGACGGCGCAATCGGTCATCAAAGCCTTGCGCGAGGACGGGCGAGCCACGTTCATCGCCGTCGGCGACATGAGTCCGCTCAACGCGACGCGCGCGTTCTCAGACGAGTTCGTCGCGCTTCCGCCTGCCGGTTCGAGTGAGTTCGCGCGTCGCTGTTTCGAGGCGGCGCAGCGCTTGCAGATCGACTTGCTCGTGCCGCTCATCGTCGAGAGCGAGTTCCTTCCGCTCGACGACGCACGCGGGCTTTTCGAGTCGATCGGATGCCGGCTCGCGCTTCCCGGGCGCGAAATCGTACACCGTACCGGCGACAAGTTAGAGTTTGCGGCGTTTCTGCACGAGATCGGCGTACCGGGACCCTCGACGCAAGCGTATTGCGAAAGCATCGCCGTTCGTAAGTTCCCCGTTTATCTCAAGCCGCAGCGCGGCTCGGGATCGGTCGGTACGGCACGCATCGAGTCGCCTTACTCGCTGCACGAAGCCGCCCGAGGTCGCACCGATCTCATCGTGCAGGAAGCGATCGACGGAACCGAGTTCACCGTCGACTGCTTCGCCGCGGCGCCCGGCCGCGTCGTCGCGGCCGTTCCCCGCGAACGCATAGCGATTAAAGCCGGCGTCTCGGTGAAAGGGCGGACGTATCGACATCCGCAGATCGAGACGATCGCGCGCACCGTCGTCGAGCGGAGCGGCCTCACCGGTCCTGCCAACGTTCAAGGCATGTTGTTGGCAGATGGTAGCTTTTCGATCATCGAGATGAATCCGCGTTTTTCAGGCACGCTCGCGCTGACCACGGCCGCGGGAATCAACTTCGCCTCGCTCTTGATCGACACGATCGAGGGGCGGCCGATCCCGGATCTGCTCGGTCGTCACGAAGACGGCCTCGTAATGATGCGATACTGGAGCGAGGTCTTCGAGAAGCGCGACGGAGCGATGCGCTTAGGAACGCCGCTGCAGGCGCTGCGCGGCAACGATGCCGGCTTGGCGCCAAAACTCAAAGCCGAAGGCGGCGCTCACGAAGGGATGGTAGAGCCACTCGGGGCGCCGGTCGCGGATCAATCCGGTCACGGCGGCGACCGCGGGCAACGCGAAGCTAACGGAGTAGAACGGCCAAAGGTAGGCTCGTAGACGCTGCGCGCGACGCGACGCGCGTAGACGCCCCCACACCGGATAGCCGGTGTCGGTCATGCGCGCCCGAAAACGCGGACCGAACTTGCGCAACGCATCGCCGATTCCCGCTACGGTGTGATGCTCGAGTTGCGCGCCCTCGACGTAGGCGATCTCGGCGCCGCTCCCCAGGAGCATTTCGACCGGAGCGACGTCGTCTTCGTCGGTGCCGGGCGGCTTGCGATAGGGAAGGCGAATCGTGAATCCTTGCGCGAGCGCGATCAGCGCGCGCGGTCCCTTGGCGAAGTCGTAGACGACGTAATCGCCGGTGCGTCGTTTGACGCGATAGGTTCGATGGTACGAAGCGGGCGAGGTCCCGCCGCCATAAATGAAGTGATTGAACGGGTCGCTGAACGCGTTGAAGTAACGGGTGGTTCCACCGTCCTGGGGCGTGCTCACCAGACTCGGAAACGCCGCTAGAATCTGCGGGTCGGCGAACGGACGCGCCATCAGTTCGAGGAATCGATCGCCGGCGAACGCGTTGTCGGCTGCGAGCCACATCGCGACGTCGCCCGTCGCCCGCTCCAAAAGCAGTCCGGCACCGGGCTCTGCTCGCCGGATCGGATTATGAATCACGCGCGCCCCGAAAGCTTGCGCGATGGCGACCGTGTCGTCGGTCGACCCGCCGTCAGCAACGAGCAGCTCGACTTGTTCGGCCGGGTAACGCTGACGCCGAATCGAGTCGAGAATCGCCGGTAGCCGTGCCGCTTCGTTGAGCGTTGGAAGCATCAGCGAGAACCGGATCGGCGCTTGCGCGCTCACACCTCGACCTTCGCGCCGTCGCGCTCCGCCGAGCGCAACGCCGCCTCGATCACTCGCACGACGCCGGCGCCAAACGGACCGTCGGAGCGCGTTGCCGTATCGTTGGAGATTGCGGATGCAAAGTCGGCAACGAGTTTGCCGAGCGCTTCGCGATTGTCGACCAGCGGCACGTGCAGATCGCCCAATCGATACGAGACCATCTGCTGTTGCAACGTCGAGCTCGACGGATCGAGCACGACGCCTTTATCGTAGATGTAGATTTTCTCGGTCGGTTCGACGTCGTCCCAGACCGCCATTTTGCGGCTGCCCGAGATCATCGTTCGCCGAAGCTTCACCGGCGAGAGCCAGCTCAGATGCACGTGTGCCAGGCACCCGCCCGGATACCACATCGTGAGGAATGCCACGTCCGGAACCTTTGCATGAACGCACGCTCCCAGCGCAAGGGCGACCGAAACGGGAAGCTCGTCTAAGATGTAGTTGAGGATCGAGACGTCGTGCGGCGCCAGATCCCACACGACGTTGCTCTGCTGAAAGAGCCCGAGGTTGACGCGAATCGAGTCGATGTAGTAGATGCTTCCGAGCTCGCCCGACTCGCGCAGGGCGCGCAGCTTCTCGACCGAGCCGGTGTAGAGAAACGTATGGTCGGTCATGAGGCGAACGCCGGCGCGCCGTGCGCGCTGGCAAAGATCTTCAGCCTCCCGATAGGATTCTGCGAGCGGCTTCTCCACGAGGACGTGCTTGCCGGCTTCGATCGCACGCGCCGCAAGCTCGTGATGCGTGTGTGGCGGCGTTGCCAGCGCTATCGCATCGACACCGGGATCGGCGAGCGCGGCTTCGATCGATGCGTGGCCTTCGACCGTCGGATAGAACCGCAGCAGCCGCTCGAGCCGGTCGCGGTCGCGTTCCACGATGCAACGAACCGACCATTGGTCGGAAGCGTAGAAATTCCGAACGAGATTCGGTCCCCAGTAGCCCGCGCCAACGACGGCTACGCCGAGCGATCTTTTCGCCATCGCGCAGGTGTCGAGGCGAAGCGGCTAGGCGACGACGAGCGGCTGCGCGCTCGCGAGCGCATCTGCAACGAGCTCGATCTGCTCCCCGGTGAGCTCGGGGAACATCGGAAGCGAGAGCACGCGTTCGGCGCTGCGTTCGGTTCGTGGAAACGCGCCACGGCTGAGTCCCAGCTCGGCGTAGGCGGGCTGCAGATGAATCGGTATCGGATAGTGGATTCCGGTCGCGATGCCGCGCTCGCGCAGCACGGTCGCCACGCGTTCGCGATGCTCGACCTCGATCACGTACAGATGGTAAACGTGGGACTCCTCCGCGAGACGCACCGGCGGCTTGATGCCGATCTTCGCCAGACGCGCGTCGTACGCGGCGGCATGCCTTCGCCGCGCCTCGTTCCACGCGTCGAGCCGGCGCAGTTTGACGTCGAGCACGGCGGCCTGAATCGAATCGAGCCGGCAGTTCCCTCCTTTGATGAGGTGCTCGTATTTCTTGCGCTGGCCGAAGTCGCGCATGAGGCGCAGCCGCTGCGCGAGCGCCGCATCGGAAGTAACGATCGCGCCGCCGTCGCCGTAAGCGCCGAGGTTCTTGCCCGGATAGAAACTGAAGGCGGCGACGTCGCCGAAGCTACCGGCGCCGCGACCGTTCCAGCGCGCGCCGTGCGCCTGACACGCATCTTCAATCACGAAGAGCTCGTGGCGCCGCGCGAATTCCATGATCGGTTCCATCGGCACGACCTGGCCGTAGAGATGGACCGGCATGATCGCCTTGGTGCGCGGCGTCAACGCCGCGTCGAGCAGCGCGGGATCGATTAGGTAGTTGCTATCGGCGTCGACGAGCACCGGGCGCGCACCGACCGCGGAGACGGCGAGCGCCGACGCGATGTAGGTATTAGCCGGAACGATTACGTCGTCGCCGGCGCCGATGCCGAGGACATCGAGCGCGAACTGCAGCGCAGCGGTCCCGGATTCGACGCCGACGCAGTGTTCGACGCCGACGTACGCCGCGAAGTTCTCCTCGAAGGCCGCAACGTCGGGCCCAAGGACAAACGTCGCATCCTCCATCACCTGGTTGATGCGCGGAAGAATCTCCGCGCGCAGCGCACGAAACTGAGCCTTCAAATCGACAAACGGAACGAGCGTCGTCATCGTCACTCAGGCGCGCTTCGTCGGCTCGCGCGCGAGCGCCTTCAGCAATCCGATCGCGCAAAGAATGCCGGCGATCTCCGCGATCGCTTGCACGAGCGCGGTCGCTTGCACGAGAATCACCGTGCGCGGTACCGCTTCAAGAAGCCAACCGTTTACCGAAAGATCGATGCGGACGTGCGGCAGCGCTCGTCCGCCGGCGAAGGCGAGCCATCCGGGATCGTACCGCTCGTTGAAGCGCAAGACGGGTGCCGGCATCCCCGACGCGCCGACAACGTAGAGCCACGGTGAGATTCGGCGAAACTCGACCGCGCGCGTTGGAGCGGGAGGCGTGGGTGGTGCGAGTCTCGGCAGATTCGGTGCTTGCGCGACGAGCTCGCAGATGCCGGCGCACTCGACCGACGTCACGCCGCGTGGAATCCAAAACCATCCAAACCCACCGGCTTGTCTCGCAATCGTCGATCCGTCAGCGGCGCGCAGCGCTCCGTGCACGTACGCGAGCAGCCACGAGTTCGGCTCGACGCTTTGCGGAAGCGTCGATTGCGTGAGCGCGCCCCCGATTGCTTGCGCCAGTGCGGGATACTCCGCAAACGCGAGTCGCGCGTCGATCCATGCGGCGCGCGGATCGATCGAGTCGCTCGGCGCGGCGATCGGCCGCGCCGGCGCGTAACCCTGCGCGTCGCCAAAGAAGATATCGCACGCATCGAGCCGCTGCGCTAGCGTGACGACCGTCACCGCGGCGCACTCCGAAAGCAACGGCATCGCTTGCTCGAGGCCGTGCGCCGATGACGCCGCGCTATTTGCCCAACGCGGTTCGAGCGACGTCGCCGCAAGTCCGATCCCGCCGCGGGTCTTCGAAACGAGCCACGGTCGCGGAACGACCGCCGTCACGCCGAGCGCACGCAGCGCGCCGGCATCGTTCGATTGTTCGTAACGCGCCAGCGCCATGTCGACCGGATAGCTCGGGAAGTACTCGTTGAGCGTAGCGACGCTGCCGGGGTAAACGTGCGCGTCGGGATCGGCGCCGTCGCCCTCGCCGCCTCGCAGCGCGAGCGGTTGAAAGGCGGGCAACAACGCGACCCGCGTGAAAGGCGCCGCGGCGACCGCGGGATGCGGATAAGCGTTCGACCCGATCCAGAGATCGCTCGGCGGTCGAATCAGCCACGCAATCGGCAACGCGACTCCGGCCGCGAGCGCGGCGTACCCGAGCACTCGGAAGCGCGCGGCCGCCGCACAGGCAAGGAGCGCGATCAGTGCGGCAAAGATGCCCGCCAAATCGTAGAGCTCGCGAAAAACGCCGCTCTCGGGAACGTTACGTACGATCCAGGCGTAGGGCGCGGCAAGCGGTCCGTGCACGCCGAGCACGCCGACGAAGATGACCGTGGCCGCAATCGCCGCGGGGATCGACGCGCGCGAGCGCCACCCTGCGATCGCGCCGGCAACGGCGAGAGCGAGAACGGCCCAAACGGCGATCGACGCCGCGATGCCGAGGCGGTCGGCATAGCCGGGAAAGTAGCCCCCGAGTCCGAGCAGGGGTACGGGAAATACCGATTGATTCGTCTGCCATTCCACGCCGTACGGGATCCGCAAGAGCGTCGCGCGGTCGGCGACGAGCCCGACGATCGACGGCAACGCGAAGATCGCTCCCAAGACCGGCGGCAGCCATTTGCGCGTCACGAAGGCAAAGGCGCCGAGCGCGAGCATTGCCAGAATAAAGAACTGCAGCTGCGCTTCGATCAACGCGATCCAGAGTGCGAGCCGCACGCACGATGCCTCGCGGCCGCGCAGCATTTCCGTGCAGAGGCCGATGAAACCGGCGTAGGCGAACACCATCACCAGATGTCCCGCGACGACCTCGTTGTAGACCCATGGATTGAAGAGCGCGAAGAGGCCGATTCCGATCGCGGCCGGAGCGCCTGCGCCCACGCGCGCGGCCGCGCCGGCGACGATGCGCATGCAGGCATATCCAACGATCGCAGCCACCAGTGCGAGAGCTGCAAGCGGCCCGGCGACCCACATCGCGGCCGCAATCGGCGGCCCGATGAGATACGTCGTGGGATGCGGATTCGGCGCTCCGAAACCCGACGCGACCCAACCGTTGATCGAGTCGCTGAGGAACGAAGCGATCGCGGTGCGATCGATCGGCCACGTCCAATCGTGACGCAGCGTCGGAACGCCCTTCGCTACGACGAAGGCCGCGAAGAGTGCGGCCGCGGCGAGCGACATGAGGCGCGTTAGGAGCGCAATCGCCGGCATTCCATGGCCACGCCGACTGCGGCGCAAGCCGCCGCCGCGTAAGCCGCAATCGCAAAGGGTTCGGAGAACGGCGGCGGGAGGACGCTTGCCGGAACGATTGCGGCGACGGCCGCCGCAGCGGCAACGAGCGTTCCACGTTCGAAGAAGGCCGTCACGTGCAGCCAGATCGTGCGGCCCCAGTCACCCGCGCTCGTCGGCGCGAGCAGCGAGGCCGCGACGAAAAAGGCGGCGAGGAGCATGAGGCGATAGGCGCCCTTAACAATGCTCTCGGCGAGATCGCCCCCGGCGATCGCGGCGAGCGCGAGCGCAAGGACGCCAACGACCGCGGCGTAGCGTGAGGCGGCGACGAGAGCGCCGCCGCGCATCAGCGCCGAGTTGAAGGCGGCAAACGCGCCGGAGCGCGCGAGGATCGTCGCGCAGATGAGCGCGGCGCCGGCGACCAGCGCGAACGTTTCGGCTCCGGGCAGCGCCACGAGCGATGCGACCACGGTAACGAGAATCGCGATCCCGATCGCGTAGGCGAGAAACGCCGGAAACAGCGGAGCCGCAGCCTCGCTCGCGTTCTCGGAGGCAGGTGCGGGCAGCATTCGCGCGGCGGCTAACGCAAGCGCCGCAAAAATCGCCGCGAGGTATGCAGTCGTCGCAAAACGCTCGGCCGCATCTCCCGCGAGTGTCGTCGCCAAGATCAAGGCAACGACGCACGTACCGACGGCAAACCGCAGTGCACGTCCGAGCGCCCAATGGACGGCCGAACGCGTCATCGGTTGGTGGTTTCGATCGGCCAGAGCTCGGGCGCCCAGGCCAAGACGATCATGATCAGCAGCGCAATCGCCGAAATGGCGCCGGCAATCACGTAATACGCCTGACCCGCGAAGGTCAAGACGATTCGGCCTCCGGAGGGAAGACTCGGAACGATCCAACCGTTTCCGACGCCGTTGACGATGACGTGTGGGAGCACGGCGCCGTCGAGTGTCGCCTTCCATTCCGGATGGAACGCTTCGTCGAAGACGAGCAGGAAGGGGGCGGCCGTGTTGCGTGCGGTTACGTCGATCGTCGTCGGCGATCGCCGCTGCCAGATCAATCCGAAGTCCTGCGTTCGCGGAAGCGTCACCGGTTCGAGCGTCAGCAAGCCGATCTTCAGCTGCGGATCGCCGCTCACGACGTTATGGTACCCGCGCTTTAGAAAGATCGGCGCGTCGCTCACCGCGTTGCCGTCGACTACGAGCGGTAGGTCTTCGAGCGAACGCGGGCGGTGCAAGTTCGCGCCGGGAAGCGCGTGCACGGTGTAGTAAACGCCGCTAAACTTCGCGCCGCGCGCCCGCGAAACGAGCCAGATTCCCGCGAGACGTCGCGACGAGTCGTTCCAGTCGTTTGGAAACGCGTGCATGAAGTGGACGTCGAACGCACCGTCACGCGCGATTGGAAAGATTCGATAAACCTCGCGCCCGTCGCGCGCGAGCGCGACCGCGAGCGCAGCGCCGAGACTCCCCGTATTCGCGACGCTTCCGACGATCTCAGGGTCGCCGGCGAACCTGTTCGGCGGAGTAGAGACAGCGAACGCGGCCATCGGGACCGGCGCCGCGCGCCGTGCCGCCCGTACGTTGCCGATTCGCTCGAACTCGAGATCCGGACCAACCGCCGCCGAGATCACGTCCGGGCCGAGGTCGGGACGTTCGCTCCCGGTCGGGTGAAAGTCGAAGGCAATCTCATTCCATCCGGGCCGCAAGTCGACCGCGAAATGAACGACCCCGGGAACCGGACCGTCGAGGCGGTCGATCGTGTCGTAGGCCTGACCGGTCGCATCCTGGCCCGGCAAGAGAATGCTTTGCGCCGCCGTGCCCGCGACGCTGACGGTCATCACGTCGGCAACTTGCAAACGGCTGACGCGCATCGAGACGCGCGCGCGAACGCCGCCGGTTCCGGGAACGAAGACGCGAACGGTCGCGTGACGCGACAAGAGGAACCACGAAATCGGATCGCCGCGCTGCCATTGGTAGGCGGCCGGATCGTCGCGATACCACTGCGCCGGCATCATCAACTCCGACGTTCCGACCGCGCCGCGTCCCAAAACGTATGGCAGCGTGGACGCCAGATTGCCGGGAAAGCCGGTGCGGCGTACTTGCGTTCGCTCGAGACCGTCGGGACCGAAGGGAGCGACGGCCGTCGCGCGGACGCGGTATCTTCCCGATGCGGCGACCGTGACTCCCGTTCGCGGCGCGTAGACGAGGCTCGCGGCACTGAGATTCTTCGGCAGCGCGTGCGCGAGCGCGGTGATTCTACTCTGCCAAGCCCGCAGGTCGTCGGCGCCGACGATCGCGACGACGAGATCCGGGTCTAGGTAGCCGTCCGAGACCCAGTGTTTCCCCGCCGTGAGCGCGACGTTTCCATATCCCGTCCACGCGCCGCCGACCGTCTTGACGGAGAGATACTTTCCGTCGACGACGACCGTCTGCGGGCCAGGCCGATCGAAGAGCATCGATTGATCGAGCGCAAAGATCGAATAGATCCCGGTCGCCTTCGCCTCGAAGTGCGTCAACCAGGCCGCGTCGGCCGAGGGCGCGTGGACTCGAATGCCCCTCGCGAGCGCCTGGTTGACGGCGAGGTCGCGCATTTGGTCGGCGGAGCCCGGTAAGATCGGCGAGAGCGCTTGCATCGCGCTGGTAAATTCGTCCGCCGATCGCGTCGGCGGATCGAACTGAGCACGCCCCCTTGCCATCGCGCCGATATCGCCGAGATAGGCGTCGGAGAAGGTGGGCAGCGCGCTGATCGCGGGATGCGAGACGCCGTAGATCAGCGGCAGCGCGCCACTCAGGGAGTAGATTCGCAGCGGACCGTCGGAGCGTACCGGCCTCGCTTTGATCACACGCTGCAATAGGTCGTGGGTGAGCGTCGTGCTGTTGAAGCGCCATTCACCCGGCGAGCTGAAATCGATAGCCGGAATGAAGTCGTCGCGTTGCAGAATCGTGTCGACGCCCATGACGCGGAACATATCGGCCGAGAACGGCAAGCCTTCGCGCGTCGCGCGATACGCGCGGCGAATCCAGGTATCGGTCCCTTCCGATGGCTCGCTGCCGAGCAATCCATAAATCAGCGGCCGGTTGACCAGCGAGTCCTCGATGTAAAACTGCGGGTTTCCCCAATCGAACTGTTCGAGAAACTGCGTCGGGAAGAGCGCGACGCGCTGCCGCTGGTCGGAGCCGACCAGCGCGCTCTCGCGAAACTCCCACGAAGGAAGCGGCTGGCCCGGATAGTTCGTCTTCGAGACGACCACCGGAACGAAGATCAGGATCGGCAGCGCGATCGCGACGGTCCTGGCTGCCGAAACGAGCCACGCCCGGTTCCGGCGCTCCGGCTCCGCGAGTTTGCCGATCTGGTCGCGTAACGCAGCGATCATCGCAAACGCGCCGAGCGCGTAGAGTCCGCTCATGCCGAACTCGACGCCCGCGACCCATTTGTACGAGAAGCGGAACATCTGAAATCCCGGGAAGTTGCGGTAGAACTCGTCGTAGAGTGGCGTCGTTACCGCATCGCCGAGCGCGTCGTGGTAATAGCCGACCACGATCGGCACCGATACGAGCGTCACGATCAGGAAGAAGAGCGTCGCGGGACGCTGGTTCCGCCGAAAGGCGATCCCGCCGAAGGCGACGATCGGAACGAACCAGAGCAGCGCGCCGAAGAGGCCCGACGCATAGGCGGCCGCCCACGGGAAGTACGCCCGCCCCGCAAATGAGACGAAGGTCGCCCAGTGACCGAGGCCGCGCAGGACGTTGGCGAAGGAGGTTGCCGCGTTGTGCATCGAGGGCGCCTCGCTCAGCACCCCGTTGAGCCAAACGCCGCGGAAGTAATCGACGAAGGGGACGAGCCAGTAGAGGTTGATCACGAGCGTCGCAATGGCGGCCGCAGCGATAACCGGGAGCGTGCGGTTCAGCGCCGCGGAGGGCTTCGCATCGAAAGCGATCGTGACGGCGACGAAGAGCGCGAGGATGACGACGTTGATCGCTACCAGCGGCGGATTGACCCCGCCGCCAAGGAGCACCAGCAGCGCGATCGCCAGCGAGGCTCGCCAGAGATTGATCTCGCCGCGAATCGCGCGTGCGGTAACGCCGACCATCGCGGGCAGCACGCCGTACGTCAGCAGCCAGACGATTTGCGCTTGCGAGTTGAGCGCAACGTACATGTTGAAGAGGTAGGCGCACGAGCCGGCGATCCGCGCGATCTCATCGAGCCACGGTGCCACGCTGCGCAGGCAGTAGTACATCGACCAGAGGCAGCCGAGATAGACGAAAAAGACCGCCGCGTGCTGAGCGAAACCCTGCGGAACGTGCAGGACCTGCGCGACTCCGTAGATCCACGAGTACGGCATCTGGTAGGGAACCCAGAAGCCGGTATGGGTGCCCATGGCTAGCAGCGGATTCCACGCGTGAAGCAGCCGGCCCAAGAACTCCAGTGGATTGATGTGTAGACCGGCTTGGCCGTCGTTGAGCTGAATGCCGCTTCCGTATCCGGTGGTAACGAGCAGTGCCAGCGCGACGAAAAGCGCGGGGACCAACGCGCGCTGCAACGCCGCGGGCCGCTCTACCGTGAGCGCCCTAGGTTGCGCGGTCTGCTCTTTCACCCATAAGCCTTTCCATAGAGTCTGAACGGACCTTCCAAGACGACGGGCTGCGCGACCGGAGGCCCCGCAAAGAGCGCTTCGACGCGTTCGAGCACCTCCGCCAGCTCGATATCCTTAAGGATGCACCGGTACTCCAGGCTCCGCACGCACTCGAAACCGCGCAAGCCTTCATCGTGGCACGCCGGACAGAGCGACGGGCGGAAGGCGACGGCCGGTCCAATCGGAGCTCCCCGAATTTCGCTAGTCATGCCGTACAACGCGAGCGTCTTGACGCCGAGACCGGAAGCGAGATGACTGAACCCGGCGTCGTTGCCGACGAAGACTTCGCACTCCGAGAGCCGTCGCGCAGCTTCTGTAAGAGGCTCGCGGATGATGCTAATTCCCTCGCTCTCTCGAAAATCTTCCTCGGCCTGGCGCGCTTCGGCGATCTCGTGCGGACCCAGAAAGAAGCGTACGCTTCGGCCGCGCGCGGCTTGCGCGCGCGCCAACGCCACGAACCGTTCGTACGGCCAGCGCTTCACTTCGTTTCCTTTATAGGCCATTGAACCCGGATGGAGGCCCAGGGTGCCGGGGAGCCGCTCCGACTTCCACGCTGCCGGAATCCAGTATTCGAGCTCGGCCGGGTCCGCCGGCAATCCCGCAGCGCGCGCAAGCCGGAGATTCTCAGCCAGCCGATGGCCGCCGCGCAACGGGACCCGCGTGTTGCCCGAGGTGCGCGCGATGGCGCTCGCGGAGCCACCGTACTCGTGCATCACCAAGCGCTTCGCGCCCGCGCCACGCGCGATCGCCGCATACTGCCAGCGCGTCGCCGGAAACGGAAGAAAGCACGTTTCGTAGCCTCGGCGACGCAGCAGGGCTAGCGAACGCAGCACCTCGGCGGCCCGCGGGCGCAACGGCAACTCCACGACGTCGCGCACGACGCCCAGCGCACGCAAATACTCGCTGACGGGAGGATGCATCGTCACCGCGTCGACCGTCCAGCCGTCCCTGCTCAATCCGCGCAGAATCGGACCGGCGGCGAAGGCGTCACCGAGCCCCGGTAGCAAGAGTACCAGGGCGGTGTGCGAGCCCGCTTTTTGAGTAGTGGCCGCTACGGCCACTACTCTCCGACGATGACGGGGACGACGATTTCGTGCGACCCGGCCGGACGGTCGAGCTTGACCGCCAAACGCTCGGGCCGATCGTAATAGTGTAGAATGCGCATGCGATAGAAGATCGCCAGGGTGTCCAGGAAGACGTTCCAGACTGCGGCCAGCCGAAGTCGGCTGCAGACGCGCTTGAAGTTCAGCGTCACCGGCGCCTCGGCGATTCGATAGCCGAAGTGATGAACGTTCGCGAGCAGCTCGAGGTCGAAGGCAAAACGCTTGACCAAAATTCGGGGAAGCACGCGGTCGAGAACCTCGCGCTTGAAGAGTTTGATGCCGGTCTGCGTGTCGCGCACCGGCAGCCCGAAGAGCGCACGCACCATCATGTAGTAAAAGAGGCTGTAGACCCGGCGCAACGGCGGGTACTCCAGCTTGGAATCAGGATGGAACTTCGAACCGATCACCACGTCGGCGTGGCGCGACTCCATGATCGCCAAGAAGCGCTCGAGTTGTTCGGGGTGCAGGTCCATGTCGGCGTCGAGAAAGGCCACGTACGCGCCCTTCGAATAGGACGCGCCGCAGATCAGGGCATTGCCCTTCCCCTCGTTACGACTGCAGCGTACCACGCGAACGAGGTCGGGAAAGGCTCGCAGCGCCGTGCTTGCTGCCGTATGCGTGCCGTCCATGCTTCCGTCGTCGATGACGACGATCTCGAAGTCGATGCCGAGCGCGCGCATCGTTTCGACGGTCTCGCACACGTTCTCGGCAATGGAATGCGCCTCGTTGTAAGCCGGCATGAGAATCGAGAGCATGTCGTTCAAAGGTTTGCCCCGGAGAAAAAGCTAGCCTGCCGAGCGAGCCGTAATTCTGGCGTCCTACGCGATCGGCGCTTCGCGGTTCTCCGGCGGGCTGACGAGGTTTCGCTCGAACTTCGCGACGATCGTTCGCCACGCAAGATTAAGCTCCTCGACTCCGAGCATGCGTGCGACCGCTACGAAGACGGTGCCGCCGATGGCGATCTGCCCGAAGAGGAACCACGCCCGAGAGCCGAGCGTCGCCTCGGGGGTAACGCCAAGCGCGCCAATCCATCCTAGTGCTGCGAGCATCGCCACCGAACACACGACCACCTTGCCCGAGGAGAGCAGCAACGCGCCCCAGTCGATCCCTGACACCAGGCGTGCGATCACCACTAGCAAGAGAACCGCTTGCATGCTTTGGCTCAGCGAGTTCGCGAGCAGTAAACCGCGTGCGCCGAGAGTCGGAAGCCAGACCATCGATAGCAGCACGTTGACGATCACGGTAACGACCGAGATGGTGACTGGCCAAAGCGTCTCACGGCATGCGAAGCAGCAGCGGGTCAAGACCACGTTGGCCGCAAGCGCGATTAGTCCGATCGCGGCATATGGGAGCAGCGAGGCCGTCAGGTCCGTAGCACTCGCCTGGAAGGTTCCGCGCTCGAAGAGCGCCTGCACCATCGGATGCGCGAGAACGACCAACGCGCACGCCGCCGGAATCGTGATGAAGTTCACGAGGCGCAGGCCGGTTACGACGCTGCGCGCCACGCCGCGCCGGTTCTCGCGCGCGAACTGCGCCGCGAGCAGCGGAAAGATGACCGTCGCAATTGCGGCCGCAAAAACTTGCTGGGGAAAGTTCACCAGCTTCGTCGCGTAGTTCATGCCGGCAATGTAACCGGGTGCGAGCGTAGAGGCGAAGAACCGGTCGAAGAAGAGGGCGAGCTGGCCCGCTGCTGAGCCCACGATGATCGGTCCGAGCAGCGTCCAGATCTTGGCCAGGCCGGGGTGGTGAAGGTCGATGATCAGGCGATACCGTCCGATCGAGAGAAACGACGGAAGCTGCACGAGCATCTGCGCCGTCAGTCCCAAGACGGTCCCTATGACCAGCGCGTAGATTCCCAATCCGTGGCTGAGCAAAACGACGCATGCGATGGTGACGACGTTCACCGCAACGCCGACGAGCGCCGCGGCGCGGAAGCGATGGTAGGCGTTGAGCATCGCCGAAAGCACGCCGCTCAAACTGACCGCGACGATGCTCGGCATCAGCCAGCGCGTCATCTTGATGGCGACCCCCATCTGCGGGGCCGGGAAGCCGTGCGCGATGACCGGCACGTACCACCGGGCGGTGAAGAACCCGATCACGGCACACGTCGTTAAGACGATCGCGAGGATGTTCAGCACCGTGCTCGCCAGGCGCCACGCTTCTTCTTCTTTGCGATGCGCCAGGTACTCGGAGAAGGTCGGGACGAGCGCGCTCACGAGGGCCCCGTTGAAGACGCCGAAGAGAATCGTCGGAATCGTCGCCGCGGCCAGGAAGGTGTCCATCTCCCAGCGCGTTCCATAATAGCGGGCGCTGGTGACCTCGCGCAAGAATCCCAGCAGCGTCGACGCAAAGGTCGCTCCCATGATAAAAAACGTCGAGCCCGCGATCGAAAAGCGATAGCGCGGGCGAAGCTCCGGAACGACCCTGAGATGCGGAGAGGACCTAATGCGCCCCGTTCCTCCGTAAGACCGCCGGAATCGTCTTGGCGACGATCAAGAGATCGCGTAGCGGCGTCCATTCATCGACGTAGCGGTTGTCGAGCTCCATCCAGTGGTCGAACGAAACGTCGCTGCGTCCGTTGATCTGCCAAAGGCAGGTAATGCCCTGCGGAACGCTGAGCCGGCGGAAGGCGACCGCGTCGTAGTCCTCGACTTCGCTCGGCAGCGCCGGACGCGGGCCAACCAGCGACATCTCGCCTCGGACGACGTTGATGAGGTTCGGAAGCTCGTCGATGCTCGTACGGCGCAAGAAAGGTCCGAGCGGATGGAGCCGCGGGTCGTTGCGAATCTTGAAGACCGGGCCGTCGACCTCGTTGAGGTGCATCACGCTCTGGCGCATCGCGTGCGCGCCGTTGACCATCGTGCGCAACTTGAACATCTTGAAGCGGCGTCCGTGCATGCCGACGCGCTCCTGCGCGAAGAACGGCGTACCGCCGGTAACGCAGGCAATCGCCAACGCCGCGATTCCGACGACGGGAGCCGCGACGGCGAGCAGCAAACCGCCGACGACGACGTCGATACCACGTTTGGCGATACGCCACGCTTCGGGCACGTCGCGCGCGCCTTGCGCCGCAACCGGGATCCGAATCGCGCTCGATTGCCTCACGCTAGGAGTGCCGCTCTTACGGCACGTCCGACGGCGTCGAGACCGTCGATCTCGCCGATCGCACCGCCGGCCGGTCCGAGATGCATAAACGGAACGTACTCGCGCGTGTGGTCGGATCCCGGCGCTGTGGGGTCGCATCCGTGGTCGGCGGTAAGAATCACCTCGTCTCCATGGCGCAGCCGTGCCTCGAGACCCGGCAGCATCCTATCGAGTTCTTCGAGCGCGCCGCCATACCCGCGTACGTCGCGGCGGTGGCCGTACTTCGAGTCGAAGTCGTTGAGATTCGTGAAGATGAAACCGCTTTCGATCCGGTCCAGCAACTCGTACGTGCGCTCCATCGCATCGCGGTTGTCGGTGACGCGAACCGACGATGAGATGCCGCGACCACAGTATATATCGCCAATCTTGCCTACCGCGTGCACCTCAATGTGCCCAGCTTGCAGCTCGTCGAGCAGATTTGGAGGCGGCTCGATTGCATAGTCTCGTCGATTCGGCGTCCGCCGGAAAGCCCCCGGTTTGCCGACAAACGGGCGAGCGATGACCCGGTTCACATTATGAGGAGGCTGCAGCACCTCCCGCATGCGGCCGCACCATTCGTAGAGGGTCGCCGGCGGCACGATCTCCTCATGCGCGGCAATCTGGAAGACGGAGTCGGCCGACGTATAGAGGATTGGGCGGCCGCCTGCGAGGTGCTCGGAGCCGAGTTCTTCGATGATCTGGGTTCCCGAAGCCGTCTTGTTTCCGAGCGGCGCTTTGCCGGCGATCCGCGTAAGCTGGGCGACGATTTCTTGCGGAAATCCTTGCGGATACGTTGGAAAGGGGACGGTTGTCAGGACGCCCATCATCTCCCAGTGTCCGGTGATCGTATCTTTCCCACGGCTGCGCTCCATCAGACGTGCGACGCGCGCGAGCGGTCGCGCGACGGGCGCAACGCCGGCGATACTCGTCAGGTGGCCGAGCCCCCACCGCCCGAAGTTCGGCAGATGCAGCGAACCGAGCCGCCGCGAAACGTTGCCGATCGTATTCGCTCCCGGCGCGTCGCCGTAGCTCGCCGCGTCGGAGAGCGCGCCGACGCCGCCGGAGTCGATCACGATTGCGACCACGCGTCTCATCCAATCGCTCCTTCCCTTCGCAACTCGGTTCCTACTCTCGCGAACCCCCGCGATAGGAGTGGCCCGACGCCGGACTAAAAGGTTGCGACCGTGCCTCGCATCGTCTGCTCGGCGTTCGCAACGCTGATGCTCGTTCTTGCATCCACCGCAGCACGGGCCGCGGAGCCAACGCCCGCACCGACGGCGGCGCCGCCGAGGACCGTGCTCTATTTGAACGCGGCTCGCCTGGATTTTTATTACAATCGTTTTTTAATCGAAGGCGACGGCAACGTGCGGGTGCGGACCAGCGATGGCTTCACCGTCACCGGCGATGCATTCTCGATGGACCTCAAGCTCAACCGCTTCATGATCGCGGGTCACGTGACGATGCACGACGCAACGGGGACCGTGAGCGGCGCGGCGATCGCCGACTTCCTCGATTTTCGGCGCATCTACTTCGTTCCGGTAACCTCCGAGCCCGACCGCTGGACCTTCCTCAACGGCGATCTCGCGCATCCCGTGAAGGGACGCGAGATGCCGGGCGACGCTTTCTACTTTCCGGAGGTGAACGAGCACCCGAGCGTTACCGGTACGGGCGCCGTCATCGATTCCAAGACCTACGTCCGCTTCATCAACGCGCACACCTATTTTCTCAACTCCGGCGTGCCGCTCGGTACGTACGTGGTGAACTTCTCGTCGAATCAATATTTTGCGCAGAACACCCTCTCCGGTGCCAGCGTCGACCTGACGTGGACCATGGCCGGAAGCCCCAATGCGCTGACCGCGCTACATTTACGCTACGACCCGACCTATAAAACGTATCTCTCCGTGGAACAGCATCTCGTCGGCGACCACGAGTACGCGATCTTCTCCGTCAATCCCGCGACGCGCGCCGAAAAATGGTGGAATCTGGCACTCTACGAAAAGCTCGGCTCGCGATTTCAGATTCAGAGCTTCACGCAATATTACACGCAGCAGGCCTGGCTGCGCGAACCGCAGGCCGCCCAGCAGACGACGTTCATCAATGCGACCTATGCCTTCCCACACTCCTACGTAACGGCTTCCTCGCAATTGACCAACTACAGTCTGCTCGGGCCGGGATCGCTCCAGCCGCACGGGACGGTCGCCGGCAGCCTCGATCACCCGTCGCAGTTGCAAGTGACCGCTTCCAGCTTTCAAAACAAGATCGGGAACTTGCCGCTCTACGAGCAAATCTACGAAGGCTACGGCTTCAACCACGACACGGTCGGCGGAGATCAGTATTTGCAGGGCTTCCCGGGGCACGGCGCGCCGATTCCAATACCGGGCCTGCAGGCGTTCGGCGCCCCATGTCCCGACCAGCACGGCGTGAAGCCGCCGCCGGGCGCTTCGGCGGTCTATTATTGCCCGGTCTACACGACGATCTGGAATACGGTCTTGGGCTTCAATCTGTTCACCCCGTCGATCAAACTCAACCAACCCGAGAGTCCGTACGAAACGTACTACTTCAACGCGAGCTTCAACAAGCAGTACCAGTGGAACTCACTGCCCCACTGGATCAGCACGACCAACGAGAACTTCAGCATCAGCCGGCAGTTTACGCGCGCGCTCAATACCTATGTGGGCTATCAAATCCTCAACGTCGGCGATCACTACATCAAGGGCGGCTACCTGCCGTGCGAACCCGTCAATACGTCGACGTGCCCATTGAGCTTCACGTCGTTTCGCGGCGTCTCGACGCAGCGCACGACCAGCCTCGGCCTCAACGACGCTCCCAACCCCGAGTTCAACTTCTCGCTGCTCGTGCGCCACCACGACGACTATCCGACTGCCGTACCCGGGCTCTTCGGACTTCCACCGAATAACATCATCGGCCAGCCGCTCTACACGTCGTATTTGGGCCAAGCTCCGTACGACGCAACCGGAGACGTACGCTTTAAGATCCTCTCGCACGCCATGCTCGACCTCTCGCGCACGTTCTACTGGTACGGAAACCCGTACCGCACGACGTTCTGGCAGCCAACGTTCGTGGTGCAGCTGCTACCGATATGAGACGCATCGCTTTCGCGGTCTCGGCGTTGTGGCTCGCGGTCGTACTGCTCGCAGCCTCGGCTGGGAATATCGTCGTCAGCGGGCAGCTCCTGGCCTATCAAGACGGATACGTCTTCTTCACCACCGGCGACGGCTTTCACGTCGCGCAAGACATCGTGATTCGCGACGCAAAGACCGGCGGCCCGACGGCGCTTCATCCCGCGCCGAGGATCTGGGCGCGCGCCACCTTCGATCCGAACGGGCGCGTTACCGAGCTCGATCTTTCGCGCGCGCCGCTTGCACCACAGGGGAGCTTCGCCGACGTGGCGCGCTTTGCGGTCGCGCTCTCCTCGCCGGTTCCCAACCCGGATCTGCTCGATGCGGCGACGACGCCGCCGCCCGGGCAAACGACCGTGGCAACCCAGCACTTCTCGGGCCGCCCGGTCCTGGTGACGTTTATCGTGCAGGTGCCGCCGTATACGCCGTTCACCTCGTCGATCTATATCGCGACCGATCAGAGTGGTTGGAACGCGCAGGCCATTCCAATGGACCGCGTGGACGCGCTGCACTACCAGATCACGCGGCGCTTCGCCTCGGGCACCGTCTTTCGTTACCTCTACAACCGGGGCTCGCTCCAGACGCAGGAGATCGCCCAGAACGGCCTGGCGCGCAAGCCGCGCGAACTCGTCGTCACGGATGCCGACGTCCGCGTCTTACGCGACACCGTTTACGCGTGGCAAGATGCCGCACCCGGCGGACTCAATCAAGTGCAGCCGCAAATCATGCCGACACCCTACAACCCGGCGCCGTTCCCGAATCTTCCACCCGGACTACCGCCGCCGCAGCCGCCGGCTGGAAAGCCTCCGCGCTGAGCGACACGGCGGAGCACGACTATTCCATCGCGTTGGGTCGCGATCGTGTAGGTACGATTCGCAAGCGCTTGCAGCACGACGGGACGATCGATTGCGTACCAGCGCGGCGAATAGTGGGTTGCGTCGTAGACGAACCACTGCTGGCCCGCAAAATCAATTGACGCATTCGGATTGAGACCGAGATGGCCGAAGATTTCGTCTTGGGCCCCGACGTCGGCACACGCCGGCAGCCTCGCCAACGTTCTCTCGAGCAGCGCGTCGTGCGCGCTGGGCCGCCGGTAGAGAGAGTACCAATACTCCATCGGACTTGCGAAAATTCCCACCCCGATCGATACCGCCGCCGCGAGTGCGACAACGGCCGAGGCTAGCCGCGGCTTGCGCGCGCTCAGTCGCGACGCGCCGTCGACGAATCCCGCCAGCGCATAGCCCGTGAGCAGCGCGCTATAGTGCGCGCCCGGCACCAGCGTAACCGGCCGGCTCGAGGCAAGGATCTCGACCAATCCCGGGATCAGGAAGAGCCCGTAGCGGGAAATGCACGGGAGAAACGCGAGGGGCGCAAGGACGATCAGAACGTATGCTGCGCGGCGCGTCAGCGCGTCGAACGCGAAGCTGCCGCCGTGAGCACCGCGCCAGTCGAAGAATCCGAGCGATAGGTAGGGCGCGTTCGGATTCAATGCGTGGCGTATCGGTCCGAAGTAAAGCAACGAGATTGCGATTGCCACGCCCGCGATCGTCCATCCGATACGCCTCGCCGTGAAGTCATCCCGGGCCGTCACCGCAAAGAGGATTCCGTTTACGGCGAGGACGACGAACTGATCTTCCTTGGTACAACAGAGAAGCAGCACCGTAACGATGCTCAGCCTCCAACGGCGGCGGTCCAGCGCATAGACGAGCGTCGCCGAGAGGAGCGGCACGAACGCCATCTCGTGAAAGTCCGCGACGCCGTTTGCCCACAAGATTGGATAGAACGCCGCAACGGCGACGACTGCGAACGCCGCGGTTGGGCCGAATCTGACCCGCGCTAGGGCCCATACCGGAACGAGCGTTGCCGCTACGAGGATTCCTTGAAAATATTCGAGCCCAACGGGGCCGAAGAGACGAACGAACGGCCAGCCCGTTGCGATGATGGGAGACCAGTGAACGAGGAGGTGGTTGGCACCGCCTTCCGCGGTGCTCGAAAATCCGGCGCCGAGACTTGCAACGACCTGCGTGAAGATTCCCAAATCGACGCCGTTTCGGAAAATCGCGTAACGCCATTGCGCGAGGAGGCAGAGCGCTGCAGCGAACGCGAGGAATGACCCCGCCGTTACGGCATTACGGCGCATCGCCGCGAAGGTTAGCGGACGGTCAGCGGAATATCGCGAGCGATTGCGGTTCCGCTAGTGTTGCGGGCAATGACTTGCATCGTGAAGTTTCCGTGAACGAACCACGGCAGTGCTCCGACCTTATAGGTAAGCGCAAAGCGCCCAACCCCTGTTTTTCGCAGCGAGACCGCGTAGCCGCCGATGCGCGCCTCGACGCTCGCCACGTTGCTGCTTGTGACGACGTTCCCCTGGACGCTGTCGCCGGGGCCTACCACCGTTTCGCTGATCTGCACCTCCAGGATTTGCGGCGCCGCCTCGGGCGGGAGCTGCGGAACCTTCTTCGGCGGCGGCGGCAAGAGCGCGGCCCTTTTTGCGCCGGACTGCGGCGCGGCGGACGGCGTCACAACCGGGGCGGTGGAGGCAACCGCCGGCGTTGAAACCGGCGACGCAGGCGAAGTGGGAGTCGGAAGAACGTGCGCGTGCGGCGGCGACGGCATTGGGGACCTCGCACCGTGCGCGGCGTGGCTGCACCCGGCGAGCGCGACCACCGAGGCCGCGATCCAAACGGCCTGGCGGACGTTGCGCATCATCATAAGGGCTCCCAGAGTGGTTCTGCCCGCATTACGTTGAAAACTCTCTAGTGGAATGAAGAATTCTGCGAGACCCGTGCTCAGCGTCGTCGTTCCCCTCTTCAACGAGTCGGCAAACGTCGGACCGTTGCTCGAGCGCATCGGCGGCGTCGTCGAGCGGCTGCGGGCCGATTTTGATTACGAAATCGTTCTGGTCAACGACGGCAGCAGCGACGATACCGCGGCCGCCGCCCGGCGCGAGATGGCGCAGCGGCCCCACGTGGTGCTCGTCAATCTCTCCCGAAACTTCGGCCACCAGCTTGCCGCGACGGCCGGCCTCGAACTCGCCGTCGGCGATGCGGTCGTGCTGATGGACGGCGACCTGCAAGATCCGCCCGAGCTCATCGAGGCCTTTCTCCGGAAGTGGCGCGAGGGGTACGACGTCGTCTATGCGGTGCGGCGAACGCGATCGGGCGAGAGCCCGTTCAAACTGTTGACGGCGCGCGTCTTCTACCGCATCATCAAGCGCCTGACGAAGATCGCGATTCCAATCGATGCGGGCGATTTTCGATTGATGAGCCGGCGCGTCGTCGACGCGTTGCGTCGATCGCCGGAGCGCAACCGCTTCCTGCGCGGGATGGTGAGTTGGGTCGGCTTCAACCAAACGGCGGTCGAGTACGACCGCGACGTCCGCTACTCCGGCGGAACGAAGTATCCGCTCACGAAAATGATCCGTTTCGCGATGGATGGCATCACGTCGTTCTCCGACATTCCGTTGCGGTTTGCGTCCTATCTCGGCTTCATCGTTAGCGCGATCGCGTTCGTTTACGCATTGATCGTTATCGGATTCAAACTTTTCAGCTTGAACCCGCCCGCGTACACGCCGGGCTGGGCCTCGACGATCGTCGCCGTTCTCTTTCTCGGAGGCGTACAGCTGATGAGCCTCGGCATTCTCGGAGAGTACCTCGGCCGAGTGTACGACGAAGTCAAAGGCCGCCCGCTCTATCTAATCAGCGACATCGAGCGATCTTGACCTATCATCCGGTCGTCGACCGCTTCGTCGCGCCGGTGCCGCTCGATCCCCTCTCGGCAACGCTCTTCGTTGCGGCGTTTGCCGCGGCTGCGCTGATCGCCGCCCGCCGTCCTGTCTACGGCTTGGCCGCGCTGATCCTCGTCACGCCGATCGACTTCGTACACGAGATCTTCGGAACGACGATCACGCTGCCTAAAACGGTGCTGCTCGGCGTACTCCTCGGCTGCGCCACCTACGCCGGCTGCGGTGCGCTCTTGCGAAGGCGGCCTGCACCGCTGTTGCTGGGAGCGCTGGGGCTCCTTTTTTTCGTCACGGCGCTCACGGCGATCGGCGCCGCGCACCGCGGGCTCGTCATTCGAGAGGCGCTCAAGGTCGCGCAATACGCCGCGGTCTTCATCGCGGCGTTTCTTGCGTACTCGCTCGACCCGGAGGATGGGCCGCCGCTCTGCGCGGTGGCGGTCGCCGCGATCGTGGTCGCGCTCTCCGCGCTCGCGCAAGAGATTTTGGGCGCGCCCTCGGGGCTCTTTATCGGACCCGCAATCGTTCCGCGTATAGCGGGGCTTCTCGAGGGACCGAATCAGCTCGCCGCTTATTGCGAGATCGCCGTCGCCACGCTCGGCGCCTGGGCGCTCGTTCGCCGGTCGCTCTTAATCGACGCTGCACTCGCGCTCGCCGTCTTCGCCGACGTGCTTACCTTTTCGCGGGCGGGGTGGGTCGCACTCGCGGTCGTCGCAGCGGTGCTGGTGCTCGCCGGCGGCCGGCGCGCATGGCCCGCGTTGAGACCGGGCCTGGCCGGCCTTCTTGCGGGAATCGCCGGCGCGGCATTCTGGGGGTTCTACGCCCGTACGCCCGGCATCTTGCGGGCCTCGCTCGAGGCGAGCGCCTACGCGGGCGGCGTCGGGAATCGCAACGAGCTTTGGGGCGCCGCCTGGCGGATGTGGCTCGCCCATCCGCTCATCGGAGTGGGCGCCGGCAACTTCGAGCTCCTGCTGCCCGCCTACGGCCTCCTCGGCGTGCGCACCCACGCGAATAGTTGGTACCTCCAAGTCTTGGCGGAAGGCGGCATCTTGCTTTTTGCGGCGACGATCGCACTGCTCGTCGCAATCGTAACCGGCTTGCGCGCTGGCCCCTGGCAACGACTGCGCGATGCCTCTCCGTGGAGGCTTGCCGCGCTGGCCGCGACCGTCGCGCTCGCGCTGCATCAAACCGTCGACTACCTCGTCTTCTATCCGAAGGTCGGCGGCGGTTGGTGGCTTCTCATCGGCACCGCCGCGGCGGCACTCGCCGCGGGCAAGTGAGCGCCGCTCCGCCACAGCCGTTACTCGTCGCCACCGATTGGGGCGCTGCGGCCTGGGTGCCGCTTGGGGTGCTGCTCGCGGTCACCGCGGTAGCGAGTCTCTATTACTTGCACGCGCTTACGCGAACGCGGCCGCTAACGCTCCGAATGCTCCTGCTCGCCGCGGTTGCGGCCTCGGCGATCGCGTGGTCCGCGCCGGTACTCCTTTCGAGCGACGTTTACGCATACGCCGCATACGGCGAGATGGCGCGGATCGGAATCAATCCGTACGCGCACGTTCCCTCCGTCTCCGACCCGATCGTGCACGCCGCGCAAGCGCAGTGGGTGAGCGCCTTTCCGATCTGCGTCTACGGCCCCGCCTTCGTTGCGTTCGCTCGCACGCTCGTGAGCCTCTTCGCGCCGCTCGGGATGCTTGCGATTCTCGACGCGTTTCGCGCCAGCTCCTCGCTCGCGTTTCTGCTGTGCATCCCGCTTGCGTACGCGGCATTCCCGGGCGATCGCAGCGCGCGGCTCCGATCGGCAGCGACGATCGGCCTCAATCCGGTCGCGATCTGGTGCGCGGCCGAAGGTCACAACGACGCGATCGCGCTGGCGATCGTGCTGCTCGGCTTTTTGCTGGCGCGACGCCGTTGGGTGGGCATCGGGGCTGCCGTGACGGCGCTCTCTGCCCTCGTCAAACTCCCGGGTGCGGCGGCGGCAATCGCGTTCGCGGTCGCCGACCGGCGCGCGCGGGCCGGCGCGGCCGCCGGCATCGCGATCGCGGTGCTCTTCTCGATACCGCTGGTGAAGGGCGTCGCGCAGAATCTTGGACCGCACGGAACGTACGCGCCGCAGGCCTCGCTGCAAGCCGCCGTCGCGCCGCTCTCGCCGGTGCTCGTCTGGATCGTCGCGGGCGCCGTCTGTGCCGCGCTTGCTGCGCGCGGCATCGCGTTGCGCCGGCGGCGCCTCACCGAGGGCTGGATCTGGTTCGGGTTGGCCGCGTGGATGCTCGTGCCGAATCCGTATCCCTGGTACGGCATCTGGCTCGTGTCGCTCGCGGCGCTCGAACCGCGTTCGCGGGCGGCCGGTGTGGCCATCTCACTCTCGCTTCTGGCGCTCCTGCGCTACATCCCCGATGCGGTCGCGACCCCGGCACCGCCCCTTGCCGCGGCGCTCGGTATTCTCGCGGCGCTTCCGCTGCTCGCGCTCTTCACGCGACGTCCTGTTATAATGAGCGACTCGCATGACCGTTGAGACGACCGTCGCCGTACCTTCGCAATCCTCGCCGGGCGACGCGGCCGAGCTGATCCGTTCCCTGCTCGCATCGAGCCGCGCGCTAAGCGGCACCATCGAACGAATGCGCACGCTGCGCCGTCTTGCCGGGCGAAAGCCCGGAGGCTATGCGCTGCACGAAACGATCGCTGCTGCGCGTCCCTCGATCTTTGCCGCGTTGCAGCGCGCGCTCGGGGGCACGCTGCTCGTCGTCGTGCCGACGCCCGATTCGGCCGAGCGCGCCTTTGCCGACTTGCTCTTCTATCTCGGCGAACGCGACGATCGCATCTCGCTGCTTCGCTCGCGCGAGGAGGCGCTCGGCGCAATCGAAAGCCCGTCGGAACGGAGCGCGCGCGTCACGCTCCTCGCCGATCTCGCCGATTCGAAGCCGCGGATCGTTCTGGCGCCGATCGCCGCGGCGCGCCAGCGCTTTATGCCGCGCTCCGAATTCGAGACGCTGCGCTTCGTTCTTCGCGCCGGCGAAGAAGCGGGCTTCGAACGCGTACAGCGGCGGCTCTTCGATCTGGGCTACGAACGTTGCGACGTCGTGAGCGCGGTGGGGGAGTATGCCGTGCGCGGCGGCATCATCGATCTCTTCGCGGCGACGGCAGACGCTGCGGCGCGCGTCGAGTTCTTCGGCGACACGATCGAATCGATGCGAACGTTCTCGATCGAATCGCAGCGCAGCAGCGGATCGCTCGACGCGCTCGCGGTCGCGCCGTGGAACGACCGGCCCGGATCCGCCGCGACGCTCTTCGATTATCTTCCCGACGATGCGACGATCGTTTTGGAAGAGCCGTCGACGATTGCCGCCGTGGCCGGAGCGCTCGACGAGGAGCGCGCGCGCGAACGGCACACGCTGCTCGGAGACGAGGAGGCGTCGGAAGCACTGCGCGCCGAGCTCGCGGCCGATTCGGCATCGTTAAACGATCTCGGCGCGGCGATCGCGCAGCGGGCCACGCTGGTTCTGCCGGGCGCGATCGAGGGCGGCTCGCAGACGCTGCAGTGGGTTCCGGGAGTCCTCGACTCGTTCGTCTTCGAATGCCGACCGGTCGAGCATTTCAACCGGCAGATCGCGCTCTTCGCCGATGCGATGCGCGAGTGGAGCGCGAGCGGCGAGACTATCTGCATCGTCAGCGCCGCTGTCTCGCGGACGAACGACCTGTTGCACGCCGCCGGTATCGAGAAGGGGCGCCGCGCGCGAGGCGCGGTGCTCGTCGAGCACGGTTCGATCGAGGCCGGCTTTCGAATCCCCAGCCTGCGGCTTCGGGTGCTCGGGGATCGCGAGATCTTCGGCGCGCCCCCCAAACGGGTCAAGATACGGGCCGTCAAAGAAGGCGTCCCCGTTACGCTTGCCGATCTGCGGGTCGGCGATTACGTCGTGCACGCGGTACACGGTATCGGCCAGTATCTCGGTCTGCGCGCCGAGACGATTCTCGGCGCGACCCAGGATTATCTCGACCTGCGCTATGCCGGCAGCGATCGGATGCTCGTGCCCGTCACGCAGATGCATCAGGTTGCGAAGTACGCCGCCGCGGACGGCCAGACGCCGCGCCTCTCCAAAATGGGCGGCGCCGATTGGGCGCGCACGAAATCGCGCGTCTCCGAAGCGCTCGGCAAGATCGCCGACGAGCTGGTCGTGCTCTACGCGGAACGCGAGATGTCGCGTGGTTTCGCCTTCGGACCGGATACCACGTGGCAGGCCGAGATGGAAGAGGCTTTCCCGTACGAGCCGACACCCGATCAGCAGAAGGCGGTCGACGCAACGAAGTCCGACATGGAGTCGGAGCGGCCGATGGACCGCCTCGTTTGCGGCGACGTCGGGTACGGAAAGACCGAAGTTGCGATGCGCGCGGCCTTCAAGGCCGTTGCCGATCAGAAGCAGGTCGCGGTGCTCGTGCCAACGACGCTCCTCGCCGACCAGCACTACCGCACGTTCGGCACGCGCTTCGGTGCGTTTCCGGTTCGCGTCGAAGAGCTCTCGCGATTCACGCCGAAGGCCGATCAGAAGCGTATCCTTCGCGATCTTGCCGAAGGCAAGGTCGACGTCGTCATCGGAACGCACCGGCTTCTGCAGAAGGACGTCGCCTTCGCCGATCTGGGGTTGATCGTAATCGACGAAGAGCAGCGTTTCGGCGTGATGCACAAGGAGCGGCTCAAAGAGTATCGCGCCAGCGTCGACGTGCTGACGCTCTCCGCGACCCCGATTCCGCGAACGTTGCATATGTCCCTAATGGGAGTCCGCGACCTTTCGTTGATTCAAACCGCGCCGAAGAACCGGATGTCGATCAAGACGGTCGTCGTACCCACGAGCGATGCGATCGTGCAGCGTGCGATCGCCGCCGAACTGGACCGCGGCGGTCAGGTCTACTATCTGCACAATCGCATCGAATCGATCTACGCCGTGCGCAATGCGCTCGAGCAGCTCGTTCCCCGCGCGCGGATCGGCGTCGGCCACGGGCAGATGCGCGAGGCCGAGATCGAGCCGGTCATGCAGCGCTTCATCGACGGTGAGCTCGACGTGCTGATCGCGACGACCATCATCGAAAACGGCATCGACATCCCAAACGTCAACACGATGATCGTGAACGATGCCGATCGCTTCGGCCTCGCCCAGCTCTATCAACTGCGCGGCCGGGTCGGACGCTCGAACCATCAGGCCTACTGCTATCTGCTCTACCAGGGTCACAAGGCGCTCACCGAGGAAGCGAAGGCGCGCCTGGAGGCGATTCGCGAATTCGCCCACCTGGGATCGGGGCTTCAGATCGCGATGCGCGATCTCGAGATTCGCGGCGCCGGCAACCTGCTGGGCTCGGCGCAGTCGGGGTTCATCGCCTCGGTCGGATTCGATGCCTACTGCGAGCTGCTCGCCGAGGCGATCGCGGAGCGGCGCGGCGGCCCCAGCGCCCTTGAAGATCACCGCCAAGCCGTCATCGACGTCAAGATCGACGCCTTCATTCCGAACGACTTCATCGGCCAGGTCTCGCAGAAGATCGCCGTCTATCAGCAGCTCGCCAAGGCCCGAAGCGAGGAAGCGGTTGAGGAAATCGCGGCGGGGGTTCGCGACCGCTTCGGCCCCTTCCCCAAGCCGCTCGCCAACCTGGTGGAGCTCACCAAGCTGCGCGCGGTGGCGCTCCGAAAGCACGTGACGCGGGTCATCGTCGACGAGCGCCGGCTCACGTTGGGCGTCGGCACGGGCTTCCGCCTCGACCCCGCGGCGGTACCGAAGCTTCAATCCCTGACGAAAAACCGCTTCCGTTTTGCCGATGGGCGCGTTCTGGTCGACCTTCCGGCAGCCGGCGCCTGGATGCCGCTCCTGAGGAAGCTCCTCGACGCATTATAGAGGAGCTCTGCCGCCCCACGCGAACCAGGCCGCGTGATGCGGGGCTACCTGGCCCCGCTTACTACGCACTCCAACCTATTCCTAAACGGAGCAATGATGTCGAAAGCCCAACGCCTCACCGTGGGCCTCGCCAGTCTTCTTATGGGCACGTTCCTCGCAGCGTGCTCGGGCGGCGGCGCAATCGCAACGGTGAACGGACAGCCCATCAGCCGGTCGACCTTCGACCAGCGACTCGAAAGCAGCCCTATGGGCCGTACCGTCCTGCAACAGCTCGTGCAGGAGACGCTGATCGAGCAGTACGCCAAGAACAACAATATAACGGTCACCGACGCCGATATCGACGCGAAAGAGACTCAGATTAAGGCAAACTTTCCCGCCGGTTCGTGGGACGAGATGCTGAAATCGCGCGGTCTCACGGAGGCCGACGTGCGCCAGGCGCTGCGCGAGCAGATCGTCATGGATAAGGCACTCTCCAAGGACGTGACGATCACGCCCGCCCAGATCAAGGATTACTTCAACAAGAATCACGCGTCGTACGACAAGCCGGAAGAAGTGAAGGCGCGCCACATTCTCGTTCAGAGCCTCCCGCTCGCGAATCAGATCGAGGCGCAGCTCAAAACGAATCCCGGCAGCTTCGCGGATCTCGCAAAGAAGTATTCGACCGATCCCAGCAGCAAGGACAAGGGTGGGGATCTCGGCGCGTTCCGTCGAGGTCAGATGGTGCCGACGTTCGACAAGTACGCGTTCTCGGCGCCGATCGGTCAGATCAGTCCGCCGATCAAGTCGCCCTTCGGTTACCACATTATTCAGGTCGAATCGCGGACTCCAGGAACGAAGGCGACGGTTGCGAGCGCCACACCGCAAATCCTCGATACGCTCCGCCAGCAGCAGGAGGCTCCGTTGATTCAGCCGTTCCTGCAAGGGCTCCAGCAGAAGGCGACGATCGTGGTCAACGATCCGCAGTTTGCGGGACTCTTCGCGCCGGCGGCGGCCCCACCGGGCGCCCCACCGGCAGCGGCTGCGAGCGCGGCTGCATCTCCCGCACCGGCGGCGACTAAGTAATAGCGCCGTTCGACGGATCTGCGATGCGAAACGCACCGCGCGTCATCGTCGGCCTCATCACCCTGCTCTCGGGCACGCTCTCGCAGCGTGCTCGAGCAGCTCGGGCGATGCGGCCGTCACGGTGAACGACAAGCCCGGCCGAAGGGCAACGCTCGCCCGCGTAACACCGCCGACATCTTCAATGCGCCCGCGATACCGCCGGGCAGCACGCCGGTAACCCCGCCGACGCAGTAGTCCCGCAACGCGCTTCGAACCACTCCAAGCGTGCTGGTTCGCATCGCAGGTCTCGGGCCGGGCGATCCCGGGCTTCTGACGATCGGCGGCCTCGATGCGTTGCGCGCGATCGGGAGGGCCGTCATCTTGCTCGCACCACCGGATCTGACGGGTTATCTGGAGCGCAACGGCGTCGAGATCCTCCGCGGATTTGTCGGCGATCCGGCGCTGCTGGTGCGCGGAAGCGAAGATGAGATCGCAGCGTTCGTACGGCGAATCGGCGACTTGCCCTACGACGAAATCGGGCTCGGCGTTCTCGGCAATCCGCTCTCAGATTTTTCCGGCCTTCCGCCGCTTCTTCGCGCGTTGGAGAACCGCGGAATCGGCACGGAGATCGTGCCGGGCATGCCGCGCGCGACGCTCTCCGCCTCGATCGCGATGCCGCTCGTTCCGCTACCGCCGCAATCGGCGCACTATAGTTGGGACGATCTGGTCGAGATCATGGCGCGACTGCGGATGGGCTGCCCGTGGGATCGCGAGCAGACGCACCGCACGCTGGTGCCATACCTCATCGAAGAGACGTTCGAAGTCGTCGAGGCGATCGAAATTTCGCATCTCGATGGGCTCTGCGAAGAACTGGGCGATTTGCTGCTTCAAGTCGTTTTCCACGCGGCGCTCGCGACCGAAGTTGGAGCCTTCGGCATCGCCGACGTCGTCGACGCGCTCTCGAACAAGATGGTTCGCCGCCACCCCCACGTCTTCGGCGATGCCGTCATCGAAGACGTCGACGCGCAGTGGCGCAACTGGGAGCGTCTCAAAGCGCTCGAGAAGACGGGCCGCCAGCGGCGCAGCCGCCTCGACGGCATCCCCAAGCATCTCGGCGCGCTGCAGCGCGGTCAGCGGATGCAAGAGAAAGCCTCGCGCGTCGGCTTCGATTGGCCCAACGTGCAGGGCGTCCTCGACAAACTCTCGGAGGAGCTGCACGAGCTCGCGCAAGCGCGCCGCGAACGACAGGACGATTCGCGCGTGCGCGAAGAGCTGGGCGACGTCTTCTTCACGCTCGTGAATCTCTCGCGGGCTCTCGGCATCGACGCCGAAACCGCGATGCGCGAAGCGAACGAGAAGTTCCACCGGCGATTCGCGTTCATGGAAGAGCGTGCAGCCGCTGGCGGAAAGAGCCTCTCCGATCTCGACGCCGACGAACTCGAGGAGTTATGGAAACTAGCGAAGGTCTAAGCGCTGTCTTGCGAGTCCGCATGAGCACGGCGGACGCGCATTACGGCGGCAATCTCGTCGACGGCGCGCGCATACTCGCGCTCTTCGGTGACGTCGCGACCGAACTGCTCGTTCGAATGGATGGCGACGAAGGGCTCTTTGCCGCGTACGAAGAGATTCGGTTCTTGGCGCCGACTTACGCCGGCGACTACATCGAAGCCGAAGGGCGCATCGTACGCGCCGGCAAGACCTCGCGGCGCATGGAGTTCGAGGCGCGAAAGGTCATCGCTGCACGACCGGAGATCGGGGAGAGCGCCGCCGACGTGCTCGATCCGCCGGTTGTCGTCTGCCGCGCGACCGGCACCTGTGTCACGCCGAAAGAGAAGAAACGCATCTAAGCGATGCCGCCTACGAAGATCGTGATGGTGCGCCACGCGGAGAAGCAGCCTGAAGATCCGCCCGGGCCGCCACCCTACGGCGTCGACGAGGATGGGAGTGCGAATAAACATTCGTTGAGCGTGCGAGGCTGGCAGCGCGCCGGGGCGCTGGTTCCCTTATTTTGCGACGCGCCGCGGGAGGGCCCGATCGAACGGCCCGACTTCATCTACGCGTCGGCCGTCGATACGAGCCCATCTGCCGACAATGACGGCAAGAGCCTGCGGCCGCAAGAGACGGTCGCCCCGTTGGCGCTTAGACTCGGTTTAACGGTGAATACGCCGTACGTCGTCGGTCAGGAAGCGGAGCTGGCTGCCGAGATCGAGTCGCGTTCGGGCATCGTGCTCGTTGCGTGGGAACATAAACACATTCCGCTCATCGCCGCTGCCTTGGGCGCGAAGACCCCGAGCGTGTGGCCAGACGATCGATTCGACATGCTCTGGATGCTGACGCGGCGCGGCGATGCCTATGACCTCAGGCAGCTCGACCAGTCGCTGCTCGGCGGCGACGCGAGGACGAGCTAACCGCGCCTCTCGTAGAGCGGCCGGTGCCGAACGAATTACGCGCTAGGCGAGCCGTTCGTGCGTCTTCTTCTTCCAGACGAACTCGTAGTAGCAGAACTGGAGCACTAGGACGACGCAGTAGGCGACCGGATAGCCGAGCCAGACGCCGTCGAGTCCGATGCGGTGCATCAACACGTATGCGACCGGCACTTCGACGCACCAGATCGCGAAGATGCCGTTGATCGTCGGCCAGAGGACCGTGCCGCTTCCCCGCATGACGCCGCTGATAACGGCAGAGTTTCCGAAAAGCAGGTAGCTCCAGAGCACGATCATCAGCAGCTCGTGCGCGATTTGCAACGTATGCGGATCGGTGATGAACCAGCCGAGAATTGCCCACGCGAAGATGTAGCAGAGACCGATAATAATGCCGCCGATGAAATAGTTGAGCGCGACGGCCGAGCGAATCACGCTGCCGAGCTTGTCTTCGCGGCGCGCGCCGATGCACTGGGCGCCGAAGATCGAGGCCGCGATGCCAATCGAAATCGCCGGAAACTGGACGTAGCCGACGACCTGGTTGACCGCACCGTACGCTGCCGTTGCGCTCGAACCGAAGCGGTTGACGAACGATATCACCGCGATCTCGGCGAGCGAGACCATCATCACTTGGATTCCGGTCGGAACGCCGATGCGGACGACCGACTGGAGGATCCTCCAATCGATGCGCATGTCGGAGAACGTCTCGCGATCGAACTTCAACGGATGATTGCGACGGTTGAGATAGTAGATCAGCCACGCCAGCGCCGCCGAGTTGGCGATCAAACCGGCGACGGCCGCGCTAACGACGCCGAGCTTGGGCAGGCCGAAGGTCCCAATAATGAAGAGCGGCGTGATGGCGATCGCAAGTACCGCGGAGACGATCAGCGCGTAAAAGGGCGTCGTCGAATCACCGGTGCCGCGCAGAATCGTCGCGTAGACGAAGTAGACGAAAAAGACCGGCATCGTGAGGAAGATCACGCGCGCGTATGCATCGGCTTGTCCGATGATGTCGGGCGGCGTTGCGAGCCAGCCGAGCACGGTCGTGGAGCCGAGCGCGCCGACGATCGCGACGATGATGCCGAGATAGAGAGCGGCGCCGAGCACCGTTCCTGCGATCTTCTTCACGCGGTGATGGTCGCCGGCACCGAAGGCCTGCCCGATCAAGACGCTGCTGCCGCTCGAGACGCCGAAGACGAACGAGAACAAGAGAAAGATGATCGGGAAGACGGCCGAAATCGCGCCGAGCGCTTGCGTCGATATCAAGCGGCCAATCCAGATGCTCGCCATCGTCTGCGATGCCGATTGCAAGACGTTGCTGAGCATCAGCGGCACGAGAAAGACGAGGAGGATCTGCCACATCGGCTTCCCCTCCTCGAAGATGTTGACACCGTGGCGGCGCGGCGCCGGTCGGGTCTCGGCTTGAGCCATCGGCTCTTACTCCTCCGCTAGCAGCTCGTAGATTTCTTTGCGCGCTTTTTTCAACAACTCGCAGACGCGTTCGATCGTTTCCGGTTTGGACGAAGGGCCGAGCTGAGCGATCGCCTGCATCAGCCGTCGCGCCGAATCGCGCAACTCCGAACCCATCGCGCGCTCGGGCTCTTCTTCGTCGTCGTCATCCTCCTGGTTAAGCCATCGCTCGACCTCGGCCGCATGTTCGCCGAGCAGATCGCGTCCCCGTTGCGTGATCTCGTAGATTCGGCGCTCGCCCTCCTCACGTCCGGCAACCAGGCCGGCCGCTTCGAGCGCGGCCAGGATCGGATAGACCGAGCCGGCGCCCGCGCCCCAACCCTTCGCGCGCACCGCGCGAATCAGATCGTAGCCGTGCCGAGGCAGCTCTTCGAGCAGCTTGAGCAAGGCGAACTTTAAGATGCCCCGGCGCATGCGGCGCATGCCCCGGCGATGGCGCGGCCCTTCGTGCCACCACCAGCCCCCGGAACGAGGATCACCCCAAAAACCAGCATCCATGAACGAGATAGTACCCGATACATCGCGAGTTAGCAATAGGATCCGATATATCGAAAGGCCTCTACGCGCGGGGCGGGCGCCTGTTACGGGTCCTCGTCGTAGATGTCGGCGCCGCCGGGGTCGAACGGCGGCGCCTGAATCCGGAGAAAGGCCCGTGGCTGCTGTGAGAAGTCGAAGGCATCGCTCAAGTCGTCGGCGCGTTCATCGGTCGCGTGGAGCGCGCCCTTGGGGATTCCGTACGTCTCCTCGGTGAAAGCCAGGATGCTCCCGAACTCGTGCTGGACCTTCGAGACGTAGCCGCGCTTGGCGTACGGTGAGATGACGAGCAGCGGGACGCGGAAGCCGAGCTCGTAGGCGTTGTAGATCGTCGGTGGGACGTGGTCGTACCAGCCGCCCCAATCATCCCAGACCACGAAGATGGCGGTGCTCTTCCAGAACTTGCTCTCCCCGATCGCATTGACGACCGCGGCGACCCAGGGCGGACCCTCTTTGGTGGCGTGCTTCCCGCTATGGTCGGACCAATCGTCGCGCGGAATCACCCACGTTACCCCGGCAAGTTTGCCGCGCGGAACGTCTTTGAGGATTTGCTGCGAGGGTGAGATCACGTACTTATAATCCGCGCCGTATCGCACGTGCCGGATCGCGTCGAATGCGTGCCAGAGGCCCGGGCCCTTCCCATGCTCGTAGTATCGCCACGAAACGCCCTGCCCGTCGAGAAGATCGGTCAGCACGGGACGGTCGAAACATGGAGAGACGCGCGGTCCGTTGGTGCCTTCGTCGAGGCTGATTGTGGGAACCACGATCGACGGCCCCGTGTCGCAGCCTCCCGGAGCCGTATGTTTGGTTTCGCGGCTGTAGGTGTTGTCGCTCACGCGATACCTGAAGATTCCCTTGTCGGTCGCCGTTCCGCTGATGAGGTAGAGATGGGCCGGAAAGCTCGGTCCCTCGTTGCTTTCGAACATGTGGTCGGCGAGTACGTACTGCCTCGCCATGTCGTGGTAGGGCTTTACTTCGGACTCGGGGGCGTATCCGAAGGGCCGCAGGCGATTGCGAGCCATTCCGGCGTCGAACCCGTCCATCTTGCCGCCGTGGTAATCCCTCACGAATGAATCGTGATCGTGCCCTAGCCCATATCCCGAGCTCAGCGAGACCGGCCGCAAGCGAACGCGCTCTCCGCGTGAATCGATCGCGTACTGTGAAATGTCGGCCCCGGGAATACCTTGGAAGAGGTAATCCGGGGTCCGGTTCTCTTGAACGATGATCACGACGTGCTGGATCGGAGTCGGCTTCCCGCCCCCGAATTTATCGGCCGGGCTCTGCACGACCGTTCGCACGGCGGAGCCGGCGGACGGCAGGCTCTGAATCGGCGAATTCGCATTGCACGAACTCAAGGCCACAGAGAGCAGCAACGGGACGAGCTTTCTGGACAAAGACATCGCAACAACCTCAAAAAACCAGCAGGTCGCTGGAGAGCAGCGTACCGCTATGTTCTTCCGCGGGCCTAAAAGCTCTCTGAGAGCCCTTCAATGGCGCCGCGGACCCTTCGCCGAACGAGGCCGGGTGCGACTCGATAAGTTCATGAAGGTCTCGCGACTGGCAAAACGTCGCAGCGAGGCGCACGAGGCGCTCGAGCATGGGCGGATCGCGAAGCACGGCAAGCCCCTCAAACCTGGCTATCAAGTGAAGCCGGGCGACGTTCTGGAGATCCACTACGCCACGAAGTTCGTCACCGTTTTAGTCCGCGAGGTGCCTTTGCGCGTGACCCCAGGGCTCAAGCCCGCCGAGCTCTACGAGATCCTCGACTCGCGCAAAGACGAGGCCGAGTGGCTGTGATCTCGGCCGATACCAAGGACGCGCTCGCGCGCGAGATTCCCCCGGCGAGCCACTGCCGCGAAGCGCTGCTCGCGGGCCTCGCGCTCTACGGCAACGCGCGGGGCGAGTTCGTCACGCATCGCAACGCAGTGGCACGGCTCTTCTGGTCGCTGCTCGACGAACGTAAATCGTACCCAATCGAAAGCCGTGCTCCGACGCGCCTTCACCGCTTGCCGACCTTCGCAATCGCGCTTACCGCACGCTTGCAGGAGACCCCGCCGAAACCGCTCCACAAATGCGATCGTCTCATCGAGATTCGCGCAGCGTTTCTCGCGTGCGGCTCGCTCGCCGCCGGGAGCCACGGCTACCATCTCGAGTTCGTCCTGCGCGATGACACTATCGCGCAGCGATTAAAGTGGATGCTTCGAAGCGCCGGCGTCCCGGCAAAACAAGTGCGACGAAAGTCGCGCTACGTTCTCTACTTCAAGGATTTCGATGCAATCGCGGAGGTACTCACGCTCGTCGGCGCGTTCGCCGCGGTGCTGCAGCTCGAAGACGTCCGGGCATTGCGCGAGACGAAGAATCGCATTCACCGCCTCGTCAACACCGAAGCGGCGAACCTCGAACGCAGCGCACAAGCCGCTGCGGCGCAGCGTCAGGTCATCGAATACCTCTACAACGCGTACGGGTTGACGCGCCTTACGCCGGCGCTGCGCGAGGTCGCGGAGCTGCGGCTCAAGCATCCCGACGAGTCGCTCGCAGAGCTCGGGCGCCGTTGCAATCCGCCGATTCCCAAGCCGACCGTGAGCGGCCGCCTCGGCGCGCTCACCCGCCTCGCCGACCATCTTCGCGGCGTGCAGGGGAGCGCGAAAGCCGCCCGGTAAACGCGCTCATATGCGTATCGGAATCAACGGCTTCGGCCGCATCGGACGAAATTTCACCAAGGCGCTCGTGGAACGCCATCCCGAGATCGAGATCGCCGGAATCAACGATCTCACCGACGCGCAGCAATGCGCCCACCTCTTTAAATACGACAGCAACTACGGGATCTATGCGGGCAACGTCGGCGCGACTGACGGCAAACTGACGATCGATAACCAGTCGATCCGCGTATTCGCCGAACGCGATCCGGGAAAGCTCCCGTGGAAGGAGCTCGGCGTCGACGTCGTTATCGAATCGACCGGCCTCTTCACCGATGCGTCCAAGGCGCGCGCGCACATCGACAGCGGCGGTGCGAGGAAAGTCATCATCTCGGCGCCAGCTAAAGGTGAAGACATCACGATCGTGCTCGGAGTCAACGATGACCGCTACGACGCCGCCGCACACAACGTGATCTCCAACGCCTCTTGCACCACCAACTGCCTGGCGACCGCCGTCAAGCCGGTCGTCGACACGCTCGGCTGGGTCAAGGGGTTCATGACGACGATTCACTCGTATACCAACGATCAAAACGTCCTGGATGGCCCCCACAAGGATCCGCGGCGAGCGCGCAACGCCGCGACCAATATCGTCCCGACGTCGACCGGCGCGGCCAAAGCGCTCTATCTCACGATTCCGCAAGTCGAGGGAACCTTCGACGGCTTCGCGCTGCGCGTTCCGACGCCGACCGTTTCAATGATCTATCTCGTGGCGCAGACGAAGAAGTCCGCGACGCGAGCCGAGCTCAACGAGATTCTACGCCGCGCCGCCGAAGGCGAGATGAGCAAGTACGTTGCGTATACCGAGAACGAGCTCGTCTCGAGCGACTTCAAGAAAGACCCGCATAGCTCGATCATCGATGCGAAGCTGAACAACGCCAACGGCGACCTCGTGCAAATTGCCGCCTGGTATGACAACGAATGGGGCTATTCGTGCCGGCTCGCCGAGCTGACGGCGATGGTTCTGGCCACGATTCCAGCGCGCGTCTAGCGCCGCACCGGTTTCGAGTGCCTTTTCGGCGGTTGACCAGCCTCGACGTTCGAGGAAAGCGGGTCTTGGTACGCGAGGACCTCAACGTACCGCTGGCCGACGGCAAGATTCTCGATTACGCGCGCGTCGACGCCGCGATCCCGACGCTGCGCTGGCTGCACGAGAGGGGTGCTCGAACCATCGTGCTCTCCCACCTCGGACGTCCCGACGGCAAGCCCGACGCGCGTTATTCGCTTCGACCGCTCGCGCAGGCGCTTTCGGAGCGGCTGGGCCTCGGCGTCCATTTCGCCGGCGACTCCGTCGGTGACGAAGCCGAACGCGCCGTCGCGGAACTGCACGATGGCGACGTGCTCCTGCTCGAGAACGTGCGGTTTCATCCCGAGGAAGAGCGCAACGACCCGGCCTTTGCGAAGCGGCTCGCGGTGCTCGGCGATCTCTACGTCAACGACGCCTTCGCCACAGCGCATCGCGCGCACGCCTCGACGGAGGGGCTCGCGCACCTGCTCCCAAATGCCGCCGGACTCTTGATGGAGGCCGAGCTCTCGGCGCTCGCGCGGCTCGTCGATGCGCCGCGCAAACCCTTCGTCTGCGCGATCGGCGGCGCGAAGGTCAAGGACAAGATCGAACTCTTGGCTCGGCTTGCCGAACTCGTCGACGCGTTCTGCATCGGCGGCGGCATGGCGAACACGTTGCTCGCCGCCTCGGGCGTCAACGTCGGCAAATCGCTTCGCGACGACGATCTCGAACCGGCGCGGCACGTGCTCGCATTGATCGCGCAACGCAACGTAAAGCTCGAGCTGCCCACCGACGCGGTCGTAGCACCGAGCATCGACGCCGAGAACGCGGCACGCGAGGTGCCGATCGGCGAGGTGGGCGACGAGATGATCCTCGACATCGGCCCGCAGACCGCGCAGGCGTACGCGCGCGAAATCGAGTCGGCAAAGACGATCGTTTTCAACGGACCGATGGGCGTCTACGAACGCGCCGCGTTTCAGAGTGGCACGCGAGTCGTTGGCGAGGCGATCGCGCGCGCGACCGCGGCCGGCGCGGTCAGCGTGGTCGGCGGCGGCGATGCGGCGGCGGCGGCGCATATGCTGGGATTCGCCGCGGAGACGACCTTCGTTTCGACCGGAGGCGGCGCGACGCTCGAGTATTTAGAGGGAAAGACCCTGCCGGGAGTCGCCGCACTTGAAACCTAGCCGCCCGCGAACGATCGTCGCCGGAAACTGGAAAATGCACAAAACGGCGAGTGAAACCGCGGCCTTTTTCGACGCCTTTCTTCCGGCGATCGCAGGGTTGCCACAGGAGATCGAGATCGTGATCGCGCCGCCCTTCACCTCGATTCCCTTGGCGGCGACTCGGCTGAGCGGCACGCGCATTCGTCTCGGCGCGCAGACGATGCACTGGGAGCTGCAGGGTGCCTTCACCGGTGAGATCAGCGCTCCGATGCTCCGCGAGCTCGGCGTGACGCACGTCATCCTCGGACATTCGGAGCGGCGCGCGTACTGCGACGAGACGGATCGCACCGTCAACTTGAAAGTCCACACCGCGCTGCGTGAAGGTCTGACGCCGATCGTCGCCGTCGGTGAGACGTCGAGCGAACGATCGGCCGGGAGCACCGACGAGCGCGTCGTTTCGCAGACGCGCGCGGCCTTCGCCGGCGTCCCGCGCGACGAACTCCCGCGCGTCGCGATCGCCTACGAGCCGATCTGGGCGATCGGCACCGGCGCGAACTGTGATGCGGCGGACGCGGATCGCGTCATGGCAACGATTCGCGGCTGCATCGAAGGTCTCGACGATACGCCGATTCTCTACGGCGGAAGCATGAACGCCGGAAACGTCGCCGCCTATGCAGCGTTGCCGAATATCAACGGCGGTCTGGTTGGTGGCGCCTCGCTCGATCCCATCGGGTTCGCAACGTTGATTGCCGGCGCGCGCCGCTAACGCGATGCGTTACGATCCGGTGGTTCTCGCGGTGCTCGACGGGTGGGGTTGCCGCGACGCGACGCACGGCAACGCGATCGCGGCGGCGAAGCTGCCGCACTGGCACGCCCTCTACGAGAAGCACCCCCACACGACACTGCTGGCGTCGGGTGAGGCCGTCGGCCTTCCCGAAGGCGTGATGGGGAACAGCGAGGTTGGCCATATGAACCTCGGCAGCGGACGCGTCGTTCCGCAAGGCGTCACCATGATCGACGCCGCCATCGTCGCCGGCGAGTTTGCCGAAAACGCGACTCTGCATCGGGCGCTCGCGCACGTCGCGCGCAGCGGCGGACGCCTGCATCTTATGGGCTTGCTCTCGGACGGCTGCGTGCACAGCTCGATTACGCATCTCTTCGCCTTGATCGACGCGGCGGTGGCGGCGAACGTACCGCTTGCCGTTCATTGCTTTCTCGACGGGCGCGACACGCCGCCGCGTTCGGCGCTCGGATTTCTCGATCGGCTCGAAACGAAGCTCGCCGATTCGGGACGCGCCGGGGCGATTGCCGACGTTACGGGACGCTACTACGCGATGGACCGCGACCGTCGCTGGGAGCGTACCCAGCTAGCCTACGATTTGCTCGCGTACGGCCGCGCCGAGTACCGCGACCAGAGTGCGGCGGCCGCCGTTGCGGCCGGTTATGCGCGCGGTGAGAACGATGAGTTCGTCCGGCCGACGATCGTTGGAGAGCCGCGACCGATCGAGGACGGCGACTCATTCGTCTTCTTCAACTTTCGGCCCGACCGCGCGCGTCAGCTCACGACGGCGTTCAACGCGGGGACGAACATCTACGTAGACGACGGCTTCGGCGTTTTCGCTTCGAAATCGTACGGCAATCCGTTTTTCGCCACGATGACGAAGTACGACGAAACGTATACCAACCCAGTGCTCTTCGGGCCGCGCCCGCAGTACGAGACCTTCGGCGAGATTGTGGCGCGCGAAGGTCTGCGTCAGCTTCGGCTAGCCGAAACCGAGAAGTACGCGCACGTGACGTACTTCTTCAACGGCGGGCGCCAGGAGCAGTTCGAAGGCGAAGATCGCCGGCTTATCCCGTCGGATCGCGCCGTTCCCACCTACGACCTCGCGCCCGCGATGCGCGCGAGAGAGATCACCGCAGCGGCGGTGGAGGCGCTTGCCGGGCGAACTTACGACGCCATCATCATGAACTATGCCAACGCCGATATGGTCGGCCACACGGGAAAGTGGGAGCCGACGATCGAGGGCGTCGAAACGATCGACGAGTCTCTCGGACGCCTGGCAGCCGCGACGCTCGACGCGGGCGGGCTGCTCGCGATTACCGCCGATCACGGAAATGCCGAAGAGAAGATCGACCCTGAAGGAAATCCACTCACGGCGCACACGACCAACCCCGTACCGTTCGTGCTCGTAGCCAAGGATCTGTGCGGAAGCCTGGCGCTGGGCGGCAAGCTCGGCGATGTAGCGCCGACCCTGCTCACGCTCATGGGCTTGCCGATTCCGCAGCGCATGACGGGAAGAAATCTTTTCATACCGTCGTGAGCACGATGGCGAAAATTCAGAGGAATCACAGCCTCCTCTCCGTTGGTTACCAGGCTCGCGTGAGAGAGTATGGACATGGACGCGCACGACGTACTGCTCGTCACGCGAGCATTGATCTGTTTCATCTTTGCCGGAACGGCGACCGTTGCCATCGCCGTTCTCGCGCACCTATTGCCCTTCAGTGGTTAGCACGTTCCGTCCGCGCACGTTTGCCCGCGGCGACTCCGTCGCCAGGGAGCGCGCACCGCCCCTAGCCGCCCGCTCGGTAGCAGCCGCTGGGATCGACGGAGACGCGCTCACCCGCCACGACGATCGCGCGAATGCGGTGATCCCAGAAGCTGAGCACCTGCACGGCCGCCGGGCGAAGCCGCGTGATAATCTCGCGCGTACGCTGTGAAACGGCGACGGCGTCTTTGACCCAGCGCGGCTGATCGTGCGGCAGCAGCGCGGTGTCGAGTTCGGTATCGGGGACGACCGGCGCGACCGCTTCCGAAGGGTTTGCACCGATCTGCAGCGGGAGTGCGGAGTTCGCTTCGTCGAGCTCAATACGGCGCAACATGCGCTTGCTGCTTGAGCTTTGCGATCGCGCTGGTATGTAGTTGCGATGCGCGCTGCGGCGAGATCGCCAGGCGGCGCCCGACTGCTCGCAGCGACGTTTCGTTGAAGTAGTGGAGGAATAGCACCTCGCGGAGACGCCGCGGTAATCCGGAGAGCAGGGCGGCGAGCTCTGCGCGCTGCAAGCGGCGTTCGACGATGTGCGCCGGATCGTCGCTCCAGTCGTAGGCGAGAGATTCTCCGCGCGGTAACGGCGCGTCGAGCGAGAGCGGCTGGCCGCGATAGGCTGCCGCGACCGCGCGGCCGTAGCCCGGACAGCGCACCTCCATCTCTCGTGCCGACGGAACGTCGCCACGCGCGGCCGCGAGGGCGTAGCGCTGGTTCTCACCGTCCCGAACGAGACGTCGCGCCCGCTCCGAGACCGGATCCATGCGCCGTATTCCGTTGAGCATCGCGCCGACGATCAGCCGGCGCGCGTACTCGGCGAGCTGCGGACCGCGCATCGGATCGAAAGAGTCCACGGCACGGATAAGGCCGACCGATCCGTCACCGACCAGATCGTCGACGTCGAGACTCGGCACGAGCCGTTTCAGGCGCCGCGCGAGTTTGCGTACGAGCGGCAGCAGCGTTCGGACCTGCGCGTCGCGGGCCGGCGCCTCGCTCACGGCGCGCGCTTCAGGCTCGTCGCAACGAACGCAGCAAAACCGTGCGCATCGCGGCGCGCGATCTCGTTTGCGAGCAGATCGAGCTCGTATTCTCCAAGCGTACCTGCACCCGCGATCATCGGGCGAAGAATCGGCGCGAGCAGCATCGCCTCGAAAAGCTCGCCCGCGCGGCGCGCGGCGACGCTATCCACGCTGCAGGTTGTTGGCGATGCGCAGCATCTCGTCGGCCGCTTGAACGCCTTTGGCATTCGCTTCGTAGGCACGCTGAGCCGTCAGGATCTGCATCATGGCATCGATGATCGTGACGTTCGATTCCTCGAGCATTCCGAATCGCAGCTTCGGTCCGTCGTCGCCGCCCGGCGCAACCGTTCGCGCCGTCCCGGACTGTGCGGTTGCCTCGAAGAGCGCGCCGTCACGCGCACGCAGTCGCTCGGCCGCTGGGAACTCGGCGACGCGGATCCGGCCGATCACGCGCGTCTCCTTTGCGAAGGTCGCGGTGACCGTGCCGTCGGCCGCGACCGTGGCGGAGAGCGCGTCGGACGGGATTCGCAGGCCGGTCAGACGCAGGTCGTGCGCGTCGCGCAACGTGCCGTCGGCGGCGCGCGAAAACGCGCCGTCGCGCGTGTAGTAGCGCCGGCCGTGCGCGTCGGCGACGGTGAAGAAACCGGGGCCGTCGATAGCGAGATCGAACGGCCCCGGGCTTCGCGCGAGCTTCCCTTGCGCGAAAAAGACGTGCGCACCGAGCGCGACGGTGCCGACGCCGCCTCGACCGGGTGCGAGCAGCTCGGCGAAGCTCTGCGCGGAGCCTTTGAATCCCACGACGCCGGCGTTGGCCAAGTTATCGGCGATTGTTTCGAGATTTCGTTGTTGCGCCGCCATGCCGCTGGCGGCGGCGAAGAGTGCGCGATCCATACCTGCCGCGCCCCTACGAAACCCGAGCGGCTTCGACCGACTTCTGTCGCGCGGCGTCGATCGCGCCGACGGTCTTCTGTGCGCTCTCGAACGAACGCTCGGCGGCCAGCACGTCGATCATCTCGGAGATCGCGTCGACGCCGTTTGCGATAGCCGATCCGCTAATCCTCGGGCCGAACGCACCGGCGCGCCCCTCGCCGCTGCGATCGCGCGAGCGCTCGCGAGCAATCGTCACGCCGAGCGAGGTCAAGAAACCCCGCGCCGTTATCCGCCGAAAGCCCGTAGTCGAAACGTTTGAGAGATTCTCGGTCGCGATCTCGAGCCGCGTTCGCGCCGCAACCATTGCGCTCGCGGCCCATGCCATGCCGTCCACGAACGCATGGTAGCGCGCCGGCGTGGCCGAATCGTTTCCGGGAGATGAACGGCCTGCGTCCCCTCCGCGTGGCGCTCGCGACGCTGCTCCTTGCCGGCTGCAGCTCGCCCGCGCCGCAACGACGCCTCGACGATGCCGAGCTGGCGGCGGTCGCGCCGCTAAAGCAGCAGTATTCCGGCGTCGTGATGGGCTTCGATATCAAGCCCGAGACGACGCTGATCGTCAGCCTCGACTTGCAGCAGTACGTCGACGCCGACGACGAGACCGTCGCAGCGCTGAAGCGGGACGCCGTCGCCCGCTGGCGCGCGGCCTGGCTCGCCGCACACCCGCACGCGCACGCCGTGCTGCACGTGCAGTTCATCGACTTCATCGGGCGCCGCGTAGCAACCGAGTCGACTCGGACCTGACACGCCGGCCAAGGTAACGCTTGGCTGGTCGGACAACCCACCCAAAGCATTCTCCCTTTGTTCGGAGGTAACCAGACGATGAAAAAGTTGTTTGTTCTCGCCGCGTTCGCGGTGCTGGCCGTGGCGCCCGGCGCCGTTTCGGCGCAATCGTCGATGATGATGTCGGGCGCGGGCATGGGGCCGCACGCCTACGACTGGATGCTAGGTACGTGGACCTGCAAGAACACGATTCCAACCGCCTTGGCCGGCCCAGCGGCCCAAACCCCTGACCGCTTCCCGCAGCACGATGAGCGGTGCCATCGTCTGGCGATACACCGGCACCAACTTCGACCAATACGGCTTCATCGCGTACGCGCCGAAGACGAAAACCTGGTGGGCATCCTGGGCTTATCCCAACGGCGGCACCGGAAACGAATCGACGAAGCAGTCCGGCCACAAATCGATGTGGACGGGCACGATCTTCGATAGCAGCGGCAAGTCGTACGCCATCCGCGATACGTACACGGTCTACAGCTCGACGAAGTTCAACGATTCGGGCGAAGAGAACTCGAGCGGAGCCTGGAAAGCCAGTTACAACGGAACCTGCACCAAGTCGTAGGGAAGGGGTCCGGAAGCTATAGCCGCTCGACGACGGCCTGCGCGAACGCGTCGGTCGCGAGCGCGCCGGCCGGCGAGCGCATTAGTTCGGCGGTGCGTAAGCCATCGGCGTAGGCTCGCTCGACGGCGCGTTCGATGCGCGCGGCGTTCGTCTCATCGTCGAGCGAGTGGCGCAGTAGCATCGCCGCGGAGAGAATCGAAGCGGTCGGATTCGCGACGTTTGCGCCGGCCAGCGCCGGCGCGGTTCCGCCGATCGGCTCGTAGAGACCGAACTGACGTCCGGGCGATCCTCTCGCGCCGAGGCTCGCACTCGGTAAGGTACCGATCGATCCGGTCAGTATCGCCGCCTCGTCGGAGAGAATGTCGCCGAACATATTCTCGGTAACGATCACGTCGAAGTCGCCCGGACGAGCGACGAGCTGCATCGCCGCAGTATCGACGAGCAGATGATCGAGCCTCACGTCGGCGTACTCACTCGCCATCGCGTTGACGATTCGGCGCCAGAGCCGCGAGGTTTCCAGAATGTTCTGCTTGTCGACTGAGGTGAGGTGTTTGCGGCGCGCGCGCGCGAGGTCGAAGGCCACCCGCACGATCCGCTCGATCTCCGGTGCCCGGTAGTGCATCGTATCGACGGCCTCCTCGATCCCGTCGACGGTGCGTTGTTCTTTTGGGCGCCCGTAGTAGATACCGCCGGTGAGCTCGCGTACGACGAGCAGGTCGAGGCCGCGCACGATCTCGGGCTTGAGGGGCGAGGCCTCCTCGAGTCCGGGAAAGACGCGCACGGGGCGGAGATTGGCGTAGAGCTCGTAATCGCTGCGCAGCAAAAAGAGTGCGTATTCGGGACGTTCGGGCAACGGCTTGCCGTCATGTTGCGGAAGACCGACGCTTCCGAAGAGAATAGCGTCGCTGCGGTCGCAGAGCTCGCGCGTTGCATCGGGCAGGGGCGGCAGACCGGCGGCGAGCGCGGCGCCGCCGACGATTGCTTCGAGCGCCTCGACGTCGGGGCGAACGCACTGGAAGACGCGAACGGCGGCACGCGTTACCTCGGGGCCGATGCCGTCCCCGGGCAAGACCGCAATCCGCGCCATTTTCAGTAAACGGTTATGCGGGTCGTGTCGTCTTTGCGGGGCGGCTCTTTTGGAGGCTCGGGCTCGGGCGGGGGTGCGGCGGCACGCGGCTCGCCGTTGACCGCGCTACCGTCTGCACGTTCGAGCAATGCGAGGTGCGTCATGAGCAGGCTGCGCAGCTCGCTGCGGGCTTTTTCCGTCGCTTCGACGGAACGCTGATGCTCGCGCCGCACGTCGGCAATCGCATCGTTGTAGCCGGCGATCTCGCGGTCGCCGGCGAGGCGCGCCTGTTCGCGAATCAGATCGGCCTCCTTATGCGCTGAGGCTTTGACTTCGTCGGCGGTCCGTTGCGCGAGGACGAGCGTGTTATGCAGCGATTCCTCCATCGCTTTGAAATGGCTGATGCGCTCTTTGAGATCGGCGATCTCGGCTTCGAGCGCGGCGTTCCGCTGCGCCTCGTCTTCGAGCGTCTCGATGATCTCGTCGAGGAAACCGTCGACATCGGCGCGGTCGTACCCCTGCAGCGCCTTCTTGAAGCTCTTGTGCTGGATGTCGACCGGTGTGATCTTCTGCATTCTTTGTATCCTACGGGCGGTTGGCCATGAAGTCGAAGGTACCGTCGGCCATCATCGAATCGCGCAATCCCGCCGTGTTGACGACGATGCCGGCTGGAACGACGAGATAGATCGACTCGGCTAGCTTTTGAATCTTACCGTCGATCGTGTACGCAACGCCGGACGTGAAATCCACGACGCGCTGCAAGAGCGTCCGATCCGCGTTCTGCAGATTGACGATAACGACTTGACGGTTTCGCAAGGCATCCGCGATCTCGACGACGTCTTGATAACTGCGCGGTGAGAAGACGCTCACTTGATTCCCGCCCCGACGCGAGGCAGACGAAAGGGGTACGACGCGCGGCGAAGGTGCGTCGTCCTCGTAGAAATCGTCCTCTTCATCCCGAATCGAAAAGAACGAACCGATTTTGCTGAACATGCTCACAGCGCAACCTCCTTTGCCGGTCGCGAACCAAAGAGCGCTTCGCCGATGCGCAACATCGTGGAACCCGCTTGCACCGCCTCGCGCCAATCGCCCGACATACCGATCGAGAGCGTACTTCCACCTACGCGGGCCAACGTCTTGGCAGCGAGTGAGAATGCGCGCAAGATTGCGTCGCGGTCGGCGGTAAGCGGACCGATCGCCATGATACCGTCGAGGCGAAGGCCCGGCAGCCCGCGGAGCTCTTCGGCGAGCCTCTCGGCCTCCTCGGGCGGACAGCCAAAGCGCTCGACGGGCGAAACGTTGAGTTGCATCAGCACCGGCAGCGCTTTTCCCGCCTCGAGCGCGGCCCGCGAGAGCGCCGCGCCTGCTTGGGCGCGGTCGACGCTCTGGACCACGTCGAAGGCGGTGGCGACTTCCTTGGCTTTGTTCGTCTGCAAATGGCCGACGAAGTGCTTGCAAACCGGCGGCAGCAACGGAAACGTCCGGCGCGCCTCCTGCAGGTAGTTCTCGCCCAGATCGCTCAGGCCGGCCTCAATCGCGCCCGCAATCCTTTCGACCGGTTGCCCCTTAGCGATGCCGACCAGCGTGAGCGACGCCGGATCCCGGCCGCAGCGCAGAAGCTCGCCGTCGATCGCGCGCCGCAGGGCTCGATATCGCTCGGCGATACCCTCATTCATCCACGCGCCGGCTGCGGCGAGACCGCGCGGGCTTCGGTACGCGCGCCTGGGCGCGTCGCGCAATAGACGATTCCGACGATGCCGATGACGATCATCGGCAGGGCATAGAGCTGGCCCCCGGTTAGTCCCATGAAGCTGAACGCCGTCTGGCGCCATATTTCGGCGATCGTCCGCGTGATGCCGTAGAGCGTGAACCAGGTCCATGCCACGACCCCGTCCTTGGGCTTGAGACGGTAGACGATCAGGAGAATCGGCAGGGTAAGAATATCGAGGATCGCCTCATATATCTGCGACGGATGGCGGTAGGCGCCCACACCGTTCATGGTCGGCGCAGAGGGAAAGATCAGGCACCAGGGCCGGTCGGGGCTGCAGATGTCGCCCCAGAGCTCGTCGTTGATGAAGTTGACGATTCGAACCAGCGTGATGCCGATCGGCAGCATCATCACGACCTCGTCGCCAACCACGGTGTACTTCAATCCGGGATGCTTGCGAATGAAGAGCCACATCGCAATGAGCACGCCGACGAGGCCGCCGTGAAAGGCCATCCCGCCGTTCCAGACGGCGATGAAGTTGATCGGATTCGAGAAGTACACCGAGGCGTCGTGCATGCTGATCATGTCGTTGATCACGAAAAACGTCCGACCGCCCACGAGGACGCCGATCAGCGCGTAGAAGAGGAAATCCTGAATCTGGTCCCGCGTCAGGCCGAGGCGGCGGCGCCCGGCGGGGCGGGCCATCCAAAGATAGACGCAGAGAAACGCCACCAAATAGGCGATTCCGTACCAATGAATGCCGAAGCGCCCGAGATGGATCGCGACGGGGTCGATGTTTGTCGGATAGGTAAACCAGTGCTGCATTTCAAACCACTACCGGCGCATGACCGAGACGACGCATATTACCGCCGGCATCGCCTTCCTTGCGGGCCTCGTTTCCTTCGTATCCCCGTGCGTCCTCCCGCTCGTGCCGGCGTACCTTTCGTTGCTGACGGGAGAGAGCGTCGAAGATCTCCAGAGCGACCGGACGGCCGCGACGCGGATTCAAACGCTCGCGCACGCCGTCGCGTTCGTGGCCGGTTTCAGCCTCATTTTCATCGCGCTCGGCCTGAGTGCCAGCGCAATCGGCGGTGCGCTCGCCGCGAATCGCGTGCTGCTCGCGCAGATCGGCGGCGTAATCGTCGTCGTGCTCGGGCTGCACATGATGGGCATGCTCCGGATTCCATGGCTCATGATGGACGCGCGCCTGCACCTCACGCACAACCGAGCCACGTTCTGGACCTCCGGGATCGTCGGAATGGCCTTTGCGGCCGGCTGGTCGCCGTGCATCGGACCGATTCTTGCGGGAATTCTCGCGATCGCGTCGCAGCAGCATAGCGCGCAGGCGGCACTTCTGCTCGCGTTCTACTGCCTTGGGCTCGCGGTGCCGTTTCTCGCGACGGCGGGCGCCGTAGGCGCCGTGCTGCCGCTGCTGCGCCGGATTCGGCCCACGCTACGAGCGATCGAGTTCGGTTCGGGCGCATTCCTTATCGTCGTCGGATTGATTCTCGTCAACGATGCATTCCTCAACGTCGCAGGATGGTTCTATCAATTTGTACCGCAACCAAAACTCTAACGTAGTCAATACGCTGGTCGTCGCGATCGTCGCGGTCCTCGTGCTCTGGGCCGACCAGGCTTCGAAGCACTGGATTCTCCAAGCGTGTGCCAATGCGCTGGGACCGTGCCGCGTCATTATACCGAACTTCCTGAACTGGACGTTCGAGCACAACGTGCACGGCGCGTTCGGGCTCTTCGGCAACAATGCCGTGCTGCTGATCGCGATGGCGATCGTGGTGCTGGTGCTCTTTTGGTTCAGCTTCCGCGACGCTGCGGCGCGCTCGCTCACCGTGCGGATCGCCTTCGGCATGATCGTTGGCGGCGCGATCGGCAACATCGTCGACCGGTTGCACTACGGGTTCGTCATCGACTTCATCGACTTCTACCGGATTTGGCCGAACATCTTCAACGTTGGAGACTCGTGCATCACCGTCGGCGTTGGGTTGTTGCTGCTCTCGAGTCTTGTTACACGTCGTCACCGCTGAGCAAGCGGGAAGGCGCACCGACGTCCTCGTCGCCTCGCTTGCGGGCGCCTCGCGATCGCTAGCGGCGAGCAGCGCCAAACGCGGCGAGGTTCTGGTCAACGGCGTACCGGCGAAGCCGAGCAGGCTGCTCGAAGAGGGCGACGCGCTCGAGTTCGACGTTCGCGAGCCGCCCGCGCTCGTCGCCGGCCCCGAATCCATCGCGCTTGCGATCGTTTATGAAGATGACGATCTGCTGGTAGTCGATAAACCGGCGGGAATGGTGACGCATCCGGCGCATGGTGCCAAGAGCGGCACGCTCGTCAATGCGGTTCTCGCGCACGTCGGCGGTGGGTTGCCCGGCGACGCGCTGCGTCCGGGCCTCGTCCACCGCCTCGATCGCGACACCTCCGGATTGCTCGTCGTCGCCAAGAACGACGAAAGCCTGCGCAAGCTCGGCGCCGCGATGAAAGCGCGCCGCATCGAGCGCGAGTATTTGGGAATAGTCTGCGGTCTGCCGCAGCACGCGCGCGGCAGGATCGAAGGCGCGATCGGACGCGATCCGCGCAACCGAATGAAGTACGCCATCGTCAACGATGGCAAGCCGGCGGTGACGCACTACGAAGTCCGCGAAGCCTTCCCGAAGCACGCCGAGCTCGTCTTTGCGCTGGAGACCGGCCGCACGCATCAGATTCGCGTCCACCTCGAAGCCGCGGGTTACCCGGTGCTCAACGACCCGGTCTACGGCAGGAGAGAGGCGCGCTTCGAGCTTGCGGGACAAGCACTCCACGCGTGGCGTCTTGCGTTCCGTCATCCCCGCACGTCCGAACCGATGCAGTTCGAAGCGCCGCCCCCGCCGGCGTATTTGCGGGCCAAAGAGATCGTCTCCAGCGTGTCATCCTAACGTAGCGATGTTCGCGCTCGTAGCTCGCGACGGCCAGGCGCGGCGGGGACGTTTGTGCCTGGCGCACGGCGATGTGGAGACTCCGTGCTTCATGCCGGTCGGCACCGCGGCGACGGTCAAGGGGCTGACGCCCGCCGAGTTGCGCGAAGCGCGGGCGCAGATCGTGCTGGCGAACACCTATCATCTCTGGCTGCGTCCCGGACTCGAAACGATCGAGCATGCCGGCGGACTCCATCGATTCATGGCCTGGGATCGTCCGATTCTCACCGATTCGGGCGGCTTTCAAGTCTTCAGCTTGGAGAGCCGGCGGCGGATCGACGACGATGGCGTCACGTTCCGCTCGCATCTCGACGGCAGCGAACACCGCTTTACACCCGAGAGCGTCATCGCATTTCAACAGCGAATCGGCAGCGACGTCGCGATGGTGCTCGACGTCTGCGTGAAGCTGCCGGCCTCTCGCGACCAACTCGAAGAGTCGGTCCGCTTGACCACTGCGTGGGCGCGGCGCTCGGCGGCCGTTCCCGCGCGCAATGAAACCCAGCTCTTCGCCATCGTGCAGGGCGGCCTCGATCCCGCGCTGCGCGAGCGCAGTGCGCGCGAAATCGTCGACCTCGATTTCCCCGGGTATGCGATCGGCGGGCTCTCCGTCGGTGAGAGCCGGGAGGAGATGTACGAAGCCACGCGCGTCACCGCGGCGCTGCTACCCGAAGAGAAGCCGCGCTACTTGATGGGCGTTGGAACGGCGCGCGATCTCATCACCGCGATCGAGTGCGGGATCGATCTCTTCGATTCGGTCTACCCAACGCGCTGCGGACGCAACGGCCGCGCCATGACCCACGATGGCGAGCTGAACATTTTCAACGCCGTCTTCGTGGACGACGCAACGCCCCTCGATCCTAGGTGCGAATGCTCTGCGTGTACCACGTACTCACGCGCCTATCTGTCGCATCTCTTCCGCTCCAAAGAGATGCTCGGCCCGCGTCTGCTTTCATACCACAATGTCTATTACGTAAACGCCCTGATGGGCGAAGCGCGCGTCGCAATCGAAGGCGGTGCCTGGACGGCATTTCGAGAGCGCCAAAATGGGGTCAGTTGACGATATTTTTATAGTCGGCTGACCACCTGCACGCACTCGGCGCAGATCTGCGGGTGGGCCGGATCGGTGCCCAGCTCGCGATACTTCCAGCAGCGCACGCACTTCGCACCCTCGGCCGGCGATAGCTCGAAGGAAGCGATCCCGTCGTCGCCGTCGTCGGCGGCGTTCTGCACGAGCGACAACTGTGAAACCACGAGCGCCTCGCGAAGATTGTCGCCGAGTGCCGCCAGACGCTTATACGCCGCGGGCGTCACGGTGAGGCGAAGTTGGGCTTCGAAATCTCGTGGACTCGCAGCCGCGGCAACGCGCGCGCGCAGCGCGCGCAACTGTTGCCAAAGCCGCAGATCGCTCTCGACGGCGGCGCCTCGATGGCGGCCCGCATCGAAGGACGTATCGAAGATGCTTTCTGCGTCGCCGCGAAGCGCGCGCGGGACGGCCTGCCAGGCTTCTTCCGCCGTGAACGAGAGCACCGGCGCGAGCACCGTGAGAAAGCGGGTCAGCACGTAAAGCAGGGCCGATTGCGCGCTGCGCCGGCGCGAATCGCCGGCGGCGCGCGAGTAGAGCGGATCCTTGAGCGCATCGAAGTAGAGGCTCGAGATTCCACTCTCGAACTCGACGACGCGCAGGTACACGTCGTGAATCTCGCAGCGATCGTACGCGTTCTTGACGGCCGCCACGAATGCGTCGGCGACGGTGCAGGCGAGACGATCGATCGGCTCCATCGCGTCGCGCCCGACGATGTCGGTCACACCGAGATCGTCGACGTTGGAGATCATGAAACGCATGCGATTGCGCAGATTGCGGTAGACGCGTCCGACTTGTTCGACGACGTTTGGGCCGAAGCGTACGTCGTCGATGGGCTCGACCGAGGCCGCCCACAGACGCAAGACATCGGCGCCCCAGCGATCCATCGCGTCGAGCACATCGATTCCCGTGCCGCGCGATTTCGACATCGGCCGGCCCTGCTCGTCGTTCACCCAGCCGTTCTTCATCACGCGCTTGTAGGGGGCGCGCCCTTTGATCGCAACGCCGGTAATGAGCGAGCTGCGGAACCAACCACGAAATTGATCGCCGCCCTCGAGAACGAGATCGGATGGCCACGGCATCCCGTCGCGGCCGAGCACCGCGAGATGCGTCACTCCCGATTCGAACCAGATGTCGACGATGTTCTTCTCCTTTTCAAAACGCGTCCCGCCGCAGTTCGGGCAGGTGAAATCCGGCGGTAGATAGGTTTGCACCGGATCGCTCCACCACGCGCTCGCACCGGCTTCCCCGAATCGCTTCGCCGCAAGTCGCGCGACCCGCGCGTCGAGCACCGCTTCGTTGCAGTCGAGGCAAACCAGCGACGGAATCGGCGTTCCCCACGTGCGCTGTCGCGAGAGACACCATTCGGGATGGGTCTCGATCATCTGGCGCTGACGTTCGCGCCCCCACGCGGGCGTGTATTCGACGTCGTCGGTCGCGTCGATCGCGCGTTGGCGCAGCAAGTTCTGATCCATCGCGAGAAACCATTGCGCAGTCGCGCGAAAGATCACCGGGTTATGGCAGCGCCAGCAGTGCGGATACGAGTGCTCGTAGTCTGCGAGGCTCCAAAGCGCGCCGCTGCGTTCGAGGTCTTCGACGATCGTTGCGTTCGCTTCGAAGATCGGCATCCCGGCGTACGGACCCGCGTCGGTGGTAAAACGTCCGGCGGCGTCGACCGGATTGAGAATCGGCAGCCCGTACTTCATGCCGGTTTCGAAGTCGTCGGCACCGTGGCCGGGCGCCGTGTGCACCGCGCCCGTTCCTGTCTCGAGATCGACGTACTCCGCGAGCACGACCACCGAATCGCGATCCATAAAAGGATGTCGGACCGCGAGATCGTCGAGCTGCGCGCCGGGCGCGCGGCCGATCTGCGCCGCCGACGCAAAGCGTTCTCCAAACGCCGTTTCGGCGAGCGCCTCGGCAACGATCACGGCTTCGTCGCCGACGCGATAGAGTCCGTAGGTCGCGTCGGCGCGCAGCGCGATCGCAGCGTTTGCCGGAAGCGTCCACGGCGTCGTCGTCCAGATCAGAAACGAAACTTTGCCCTCGAAGTCCACCGCGCTCATGGCGTTGAGAATTCGCTCGCGCTGCTCGCCGTTTGCCGCAAAACGGACGTAGATCGAGGGCGAGACGCGCGTCTCGTACTCGATCTCCGCTTCGGCGAGCGCGGTCTCGTCGTGGATGCACCAGAGCGTCGATCGTAATCCCTTGTAGATCTGTTGCCGCTCCGCGAGGTCGGCGAGCGCGTTGACGATCGTCGCTTCGAACGACGGATCGATCGTGCGATACGGCCGGTCGAAGTAGCCGAAGTTTCCCATGCGAACGCGCTGATCGCGCTGACGGTCGAGCCAGAAGAGGGCGCGCTCCTTACACCGTTCGCGCAGCTCGAGCGGATCGATTGCATGGAAATCCTTGACGCCGAGGTGCTTGAGCGTCTCGTACTCGATCGGCAGTCCGTGCATGTCCCAGCCCGGGACGAACTTCGCGTATTTGCCGTCGAGCAACGCGATCTTCACAAACACGTCTTTGAGCACCATGTTGAGAAAATGGCCCATGTGCAGCTCGCCGTTGGCGTAGGGTGGCCCGTCGTGCAGAATCCATGGCCCGTTTGGCGCGTTGCGCTCCAAGCGCCGCTCGTACGTGCCGTGCTCGCTCCACCATGCCAGCCGTTGCGGCTCGCGCTTGGGCAGCTCGGCCTTCATGGGGAACTCGGTCTTGGGAAGGTTCAGCGTCGCGCGATAATCCATCGTCGATTAGCTTAAGAGTTCGCCGAGTGCGTCGAAGTTGCGCTCCGCCGCCGCCTGGACCGCCGCGCGGCGCTCCGCCAAGTGCGCGGCGAGCGCATCGCGCTCCGCGACCAGCCGGTCGACGAGCGCATCGATCGTGCCGTCGCTCGGCCGGCGGTCGCCGGGACTCCAGAGCGGCTCGAGCGGATACTTCAGGTCTTCGCAGAGCGCCGAAACCTTCGGATCGTAGGCGATCGGTAGAAATGGGATCGCATAACGCGCCGCGAGCACGAGTGAGTGCAGGCGCATCCCGACGACGACGCGGGCAGCACGCAGAATCGAGGCCGCTCTGGGGAGCGGGCACTCCGGCAGGAGCATCGGGCTCGACGCGCAGGCGCGAATCACGTCGGTCGATGCCGCCGCGTCGCCGGCGCCTCCGAGCGGAAGAAATGCCGAGCGAATTTCGTATCGCTGCGCGAGCCGGTCGACGGCGCGCGACAACATCGCGGGGACGTCGCGAAAGGCAGCGATTTTTCGCACGCTGATCACCGCATACGCGCCGCTTTCGGGGCCAAGCCCCTCGCTCGCCAAGTCGGTGCCCACCTCCGGCGCATCGTACAAAAAGACCGGATCGGCGGTCCGCTCCACGGGCGTCTTGGCGAGGAGCCGGCGTAAGAGTCCCTGCGAACGCTCGTCGCGCACGGTCGCGCAATCGAGCCCTCGACAGAACTGACGCACGATGAGCCGTCCCCAGAGATCGAGCGGCCCGATCGATTGCGCGAATACCATCGTCTTTCGCCGCGCGCGTATCGCTTCGCGTAAGACCCCGGCGTAGTAGAGCAGGCTGCGCGTGCTCGTCGCGTTCTGCAGCAGTCCGCCGCCGCCTGATAGCACGACGTCGGCTCGTCCGATCGCGCCGCGAATCGCGCGCCAATCCCAGCGCGGCGTCGAGATCACGCCATGGTGCTCGGCGGTCGCTGCGGGCGTCGCCGAGAGCACCTCGAGCTGGACCGACGGAAAGCGCTGCCGCAGGCGCTCGACGATCACTTCGAGCAGCGCTTCGTCGCCGAGATTTCCAAAACCGTAGTAGCCCGAGAGCAAGACGCGGGCCATCACGGCGTCGCCGGCACGGCGCGGCGGTAGATCCAAATGACGATCGCGCCGACGATCGCGCCGGCGATTAATCCGATCGCCACGCGCAATACCGAAATCTCGATCGGAGTGTGCAGATGGGAGAACGTGTCGATCACATCGCCGATGCCCACGCCGATGCCCAGTGCAAGCAGCCATCCGATCGCGCGCCGGTGCCGCGGGAAGAGTGCGGGTAGCAGCATCATGCATGGAAAGCCGATGACGAACTCCTTGAAGCGCGGACGAACGCTCAGCACGTGCGTGAGCGCGTGACGCAACGCGAGTTCGAAGGCTGAGGGTGCGACCTCGCCTTCGTTCCCGCTGCGCACGAGCATCAGCGCGCCGAGGGCCACGATTGCGATGCCGCCTAGAAGTTGGTAGGCGAGCACTGGTGAGAGAAAGACGTCGCGGGGCCGATGCGCGGCGCCGAAGCGCCGATCGAACAGATAGAGCGTGAGCGCGATCAAGGGCGGAAGCGCCAGGATCAACCGCACGCCGCGGAAGCGCTCGATCTCCTCCATCGTCAACGGCGAGCTCAGCACGCCCACCACGACGAGCGCGCCCATCAGTGCCACGCCTGTAGCCGCAAGCGTCCATCCGAGACTGCGCAGGAACTGGGTGCTCTCGGTCGCGGCCGGCACTTCGTTCCATGCCGGAATCAAGACGAGCAGCGCCGCGGTGGCAAAGAGCAGCGCGCCCGCCAGCGCGAAGACCGAGCGAACGAACTCGTCATGGTGGCTGAGGAGCCCGGCAAGGTAGAGCAGGATCGTCAGCGCGTAGGCGATTGCCGCGATTCGCCGGCGATACCACCCGAAGAACTCGAGCAGGAGCACGAAGATCGACGGGACGGCGAGCGCGGCGACGCCGACGAGAATCCGATTGTTCCCGCGATACTGCGGAATCGGCGTCGCGCGCCCGAGCCGCATTCCGCCGGCTCGCAACTCGTTCGCAATCGCTTTGACCATCTCGACGTTCGTCGCCTCGATCGAAAGATTGCCGTCCTGATGCGTCCACGGACGCAGGTAGACGACGCGCACGTTGCGCTCGCGAACGCCGAGTACGTAGCGAGCGACGGCTTCGTCGAGCTTCAGCTTGTCGAGCTCGGTCTTCGCGATCGCCTGCACGCGAACGGTTCTGCCCGGGATCAGCCGCGCTAAAGCGTCGTTCCCCTTCTGGACCTGGCTCGCGTCGTACGTCTCGATCGAACCGAAGTTGAAGATGTGCCGCTTGAACGCGTCGGCCGTGTCCTCCAAATGATCGGGGTAGCCGAGTACCTGATTGGCCAGCCCAAAGAAAATCACGGTCGAAACCTTTGGATCGTAGCGCAGCACGTCGTCGAAGGTCGCGTCGATCTGCCGAGCTTTGAATTTCTCGTCGTTCTGGAAACGCGGAACGACGAGCAGTCCGAGCCGGCGCGCTAGCTCGATCTCACCGGTCGGTATGCCGAGCGCGGTGGCGTTGAAATAGTCGATCTGGGTGCGGACCTCGATGAGCCAGGGCCGGGTCTTGCGCAAGACACGAACCGTCCCGCGCTCGAAATGCAGCGCGAGCTGCACGCGATACCGGTGGTACGTCGCGGCATCGGAGACGAGGAGGTAGACCGCGCCGTCGTCGATCCGCCGGCTGCCGACGAGCGCGGCGAGCAGCGGGTCGCGGATCGGCGTTACGCGCGCCTGATTCACCAGCGCCGCGCCGGTGGTCGCATAGGCCTTTCCGTCGTCGCCGATGTTCGCACCGAGCTCTTCAGTCAGCGCGAGCGACGTCAGACCGGCACGCCGCAACGCGATCAAGAAGGCTGCAGGGTTATAGGCGTAGGACCGCGCGAGAGCGTCGAAGTCGGTGAAATCCATCGCGAGCTCGATGCGGCGCGCGTGTGACTCGGCGCGAACGCGGAAGAACGCGACGGCGAGCGAGGCGACGAGGGCAACGAGCAAAACGATTGCAGCATAGCGCGTTCGCGCGGTATAGAAGGTCACGAAGCGCCACTCATTCGACCGATGCGCCGGTTTTTCTCCTCGCAGGGCTCGGGTGGATCGGCAGAATTACAGAAGGGCTCGCCAAAGGCGAGCCCCCCTGCCGTCGCGTATGCACGGTTTCCTTTTTGTCGGGCCGCACATACCGGGTGTGGGCGACGCTTTCGTGTCGCGCGACGATCGCTGCCCACCATCGAGCGCCGCGGGCGGTCGGGCTTCAACGGTACCCACCCAACCCCTCCAGCGAGACACGCAGTAGTTCCTAACGCCGCCAGACCGGCCGCCGCCGCTCGAGAAATGCCGTGATCCCTTCTGTTGCGTCGGGCTCCATCGCGTTTGAGGTCATCACCGCCTTCGTGTACTCGTAGGCGTGCGCTTGATCTACATCGATCTGCTTGTAGAATGCCGCCTTACCGATGCCGACGACGCCACGACTCGACTCGGCGATCTTACGCGCGAGCGCGAGCGTTTCGTCCCCAAGCCGCTCGGGCGCGACGACGCGGTTGACCAGCCCCCACGCCAGCGCCGTCCGCGCATCGATCGCTTCACCGGTGAGCAGCATCTCCATGGCGCGCTTGCGACCGATCGCACGCGTCAGCGCAACCATCGGCGTGCTGCAGAAGAGCCCGATGCGCACGCCCGGCGTCGCGAACGTCGCTTCGCTCGAGGCGACCGCCAGATCGCAGGCGGCAACGAGCTGACAGCCGGCCGCCGTAGCAACCTTCGCAACCTCGGCAATGACCGGCTGGGGAATCGCGGAGATCCGCGTCATGAGATCCACGCAGGCATCGAAGATCGCCGCATACGTGCCGGCATCGCGGCCGACCAGCTCGCGCAGATCGTGGCCGGCGCAAAAGGCTGGGCCCTCGCCGCGAAGGATCACCGCCCGAATCTCCGGCTCGCCGGCGACCGCTGCGAGCGCGGCGTCGAGCTCGCGCATCATCGTGAGCGAGAGCGCGTTGCGCTTCTCGGGCCGGTTCATCGTAAGCAGAGCGATCTCGCCGTCGCGCTCGACCGTAACTCCCGGGGCCGCACTCTCTACCGTCTTCATCGGGGTTCGCTTCGCCAAGGAGAGCGTCGCCCCCCATACTTCATCGCGCCTCGCGTTTTACGGGCCGGTGACGATGTCGGATTTGATCTGGGCGAAGAGATCGGCGATCTGCACGCGCAGCGGCTGCGGGATGCTGAACTTATCCTCGGTCTGCCCGAAGTCCGCGATCGCCGCGTTCCACTCGTCTTCGGTTATGTGCAGTCCGGCATGCGCCACCTTCATATCCTGGCCCGTATAGATGCACGGGCCGCCGGTCTTGGCGCAAAGAAACTCGACGAAGTGTTGACGTAGGATCGCCTTGTGCGCGTCGTTGAGACCGACGAAAAACTTGGCCAGCTTCGGGTCGGCCACGAGGCGCCCGATTAGGTCGTCGGTCACGGCTGCGATAGCGTCATATCCGCCGAGTTGCGTATAGAACGACATCGGCGGCGGTGAGGCTTGTTGAGCGCGGGCGGAGCTCCCGCCTCCCGCAAATGCCATCGTCACGAACACAACGACGGCCAGCACGGAAAACCGCATTTTCATATTCAATTTTTCCTCCAAAGAGTGGCAACTGCTCCGCCAATCCGCCGACCCGGTCGCCCGTTCCTATTGCCGGCAAAGGGAGCTGGGCGAGGCTCCCCTTTTGCGCGGGTACACTGCGGGAGGTCCGAACAACGATCTCGACGCGAAGCGGATCGGCGGACGTTGGTGCGGCGAGCCGCACTTCGCCAGGAACTCCGTGCGGCGCACCGTTGCCGGCGGCGTTCTCCGTGCGGTTGCGATCGTGCGAGCGAAGCTCTCGCAGACGTCATGGCCCACCGATCGGTAGCGCCGCCCGATTTCGCCGTAAGCTAAAAAGGCTCGGGAGAGCGGCGCTTCTTCGAAACTAGCGTCGCGTCTCCGCTCATCGCCGATGCGACTGCGTTCTGCTTGAGCGCACAGATGTAGGTCGCGGTGACGCCTGCGTTCGCTGCGTTTGCTGCGGCTTGCAGTTTTGGCTTCATGCTCGAACGGCACGCCTCGCCGGCAGCAAAGCACAACGCCTCCTCGGGCGTAAAATGCCCGATTCCTGAGCCCGGATCGTCCGGATCACGTAGTACCCGCGGCACATTCGTTACTAGAATCAAGGCGTTTGCCTTTAGGGCCACCGCGATCGCTCCGGCCGCAAGATCCGCATTGACGTTGTAGGCGTGTAACGCGTCCGCAGTAACCGCGAGAGGTGCGACAATGGGAACAAAATCGGCTGCTAGAAGCGTTTGGATGAGTTGGATGTCGGTGCGGGCGATTGAGCCCACGTAGCCGAGATCGGCACGATTTGGAGGCCGCAGGCGTTCCGCGACCAGCATTCCTCCATCTTCCCCGCTTATGCCGACCGCAGGCAAGCCGAGCGCCAAGCATTGCCGCACGATCCGCTTGTTGACGCTGCCGCAGAGCACCGCTTCCGTTGTCTCGAGCGTCGCAGCATCGGTGACGCGCATTCCGTCGACTCTTTGGGTCACGATGCCGCGCTGCGCCAGCGCCGCGTCAATCTCGGGGCCGCCCCCGTGGACGATGACGACGGCGTGACCGGATTGCCGGAGGGAACGGACCTCGGTAAGGATCGGGTCCGCCTCCGTCAGCGCTCCGGCCATCGCGTTCCCGCCGTATTTGACGACCAAGGCGCTTGCATAAATATTCGTCATATGTATAAATATACAGATTATGTATGCCGTGGCGCCAGCCCCCTCGAGCGCGGTCGGGCTTCTCGGGCGGCACTTTCTGAAAATTAGCGACTTCTCGCCGAAGGAGCTCGGGAGTGTACTGCGCCTGGCACGCTTTCTCAAGGAGCGCCCAAGCGTCGGCCAGAGCAGTCTGCGCGGGCGAACCGTCGCGCTGCTCTTCGAAAAGCCGAGTTTGCGGACGCGGGTCTCTTTTGAAGTGGCGATCGGCCGGCTCGGAGGCGAGCCGCTCTTCGCCCACGGCTCGGAGTTCATGGTCGGCTCCCGCGAGTCTCCGGAGGACGCCGCGCGCGTGCTCTCACGTTACGTGGATGCAGTCGTCGTTCGGACACACTCGCATGGTCCGCTCGAGCGCTTCGCAGAGGCCGCAGGGGTTCCGGTTATCAATGGGCTCTCGGCCGAGGCGCACCCTTGTCAGGCCCTAGCCGACATGCTGACGATCGGAGAGCGTTTCGGCACCGTTGCGGGTTTGCGCATCGCCTACCTTGGCGATGCGAGCAACAACGTTGCCGCTTCTCTTGCGGAGGCAGCGGTTATTCTGGGGGCGACGGTCCACTTCGCTTCTCCGCGTTCCCATCGTCCCGCGGAAAGCTTCCTTACTCATCTCTCACATCTCGGAAGGCTCTCGGGCGCAGGCGTTCGAGCATTTTCGAATCCATCGCGCGCGGTTCGGGCTGCCGATGTGGTTTACACCGATACGTGGACGTCGATGGGTGAGGAGTGTTATCGAGAGCGCAACGACGCAATGCTGCGACCCTATGCGGTGACGACGGCGCTCATGTCCTGCGCCGCGCCGCACGCAATGTTCATGCACTGTCTGCCTGCTCACCGCGGCGAGGAGGTGAGTGCGGAAGTAATCGACGGACCGCAGAGCGCGGTCTTCGACCAGGCCGAGAATCGCCTGCACGCGCAAAAGGCGCTCCTGGTTGCATTACTGACCGAATGCAAGGGAATTACGATATGAAAAAACGCCGTCAACGTGCCATCTTAACGCTGGTTGCTACGCGCCCAATTCACTCTCAGGAGGAGCTCGTCGCGCTGCTTCAGCGTCAAGGATTCGAAGTCACGCAAGCCACGGTTTCGCGCGACGTGAAGGAGCTCGGCCTCGCCAAAGTGCCGATCAAGCCGGCACGCGGAGGCGAGATCTTCAAGTACGTGCTACCGGGCACCAGCGTACAGTACACCAGCCGCCTGCACCGCGTAATGGCCGAGCTGGTCACCACGATCGCCGGCAGCGATAACCTTATCGTGATGCACACGCCGCCCGGTAGCGCGATGATGGTTGCCTCCGCCATCGATGAGGCCGCCTGGCCGGAGGTCCTCGGCACGATCGGCGGCGACGATACGATCCTGGTGGTCGTCAGCTCCGCCGGCGCCATGCCCTACGTCACGCAGCGTTTTCGCGACCTAAAAGGTCACGGCGCTTCGGCTCCCGCCGCCGGCGTCGCATGAGTCGCATCGTCCTCGCGTATTCGGGTGGCCTCGACACGTCGGTTCTGCTCAAGAGGCTCATTCTCGAGGGCCACGAGGTCATCGCGATGACGGTCGACCTTGGAGAGAGCGACGCCGTCGCCGGGACCGGTGCGCAGGCGGCCCTCGATGCGGTCCGCTCCAAGGCGATGGCTTTAGGCGCGTACGATGCGGTGCTGATCGACGCGCGTCAGCGCTTCATCTCAGATTATGCCTTTTTGTCGCTGCATGCCAACGCGCTCTACGAAGACGTTTATCCGCTTTCGGCGGCTCTCTCGCGCCCGCTTATCGGCGAACTCCTCGTGAAGACCGCCAAAGATTACGCTGGAACCGTCGTAGCCCACGGATGCACGGGCAAGGGAAACGATCAGGTCCGCATCGAGCTCGCGGTGCGGGCACTCGCCCCCGCGATTGCATGCCGAGCACCGCTTCGCGAGTCCCCCCTTTCGCGTCCCGATGCAATCGAGTTCGCACGCAAGCACGATATCCCGGTAGCGCACACCGCGGAAAAACCCTATTCGATCGACGCCAACCTTTGGGGTCGCTCGATCGAAGCCGGCCCCCTAGAAGATCCATGGACTGCGCCCCCGGAGGAAGCGTTTGCATGGACTGCAGCGCCCGCGATGCGGCCCCACGTTCCTGAGGAGATCGTCGTTGCATTCGACGAGGGCGAGCCTAGCGTTGACGAAATCACTGGGTACGCGCTGGTCGCGGCGCTTAACGCGCTTGGCGGCAAGCACGGAGTCGGGCGCATCGATCTGCTCGAAGACCGCGTGATCGGCTTGAAATCGCGTGAAGTCTACGAATGCCCTGGCGCAACGATCTTGATCGCCGCGCACCGCGCGCTCGAGCGCCTCGTACTGACCCGCGACGAGCTGCGCTTCAAAGCGGTCGCCGATCGGCGCTACGCCGAACTCGCATACGATGGATTGTGGATGCAGCCGCTCCGAACCGCGCTCGATGCGTTCAATTCGACCTTCGCCCATCGGATCACCGGCGAAGTGCGCCTGCGCTTGCATCAGGGAAACGCTACCGTCACCGGCGTGCGATCTCCGTATGCTCTGTACCGGCATCATCTAGCAACCTATGGCAGCGACGACCGATTCGACCACGCCGCCGCCGGTGGGTTTATCACCCTGCACGCTATGCCGCTGGAAGCCTACGCGCAGAGCGTGGCGGCCGAAGCGCTCTTCGCTACGTGACGTCGCTGCAATGGGGCGGCCGCTTTGCGAACGCGCCCGATGATGAGTTGTTGAGGTTCGGGTCTTCGCTGGATGAGGATCTCGTTTTAGCTCCCTTCGACGTTGCGTGTTCGCTCGCTCACGTCGAAGCGCTATTGGGCGGCTCGGTCGTTGACGATGCGAAGGCTGCGACGCTCACCGCCGCCCTGCGCGCGGTCGCAGCTGAGATTGCCGACGGTACGTTCGCTACGCACGCGCGAGCGACGCCGTTCGAGGACGTGCACGGCGCAATCGATGCGCGAGTACGCGAGCTCGCCGGTTCTACGGGCGACTGGCTGCACGCCGCTCGAAGCCGCAACGATCAAGTCGCCACCACTCTGATGCTCTACGTGCGCGACCGAGCGAAGAGAGCCGGCAAGGCTTCGCTCGCAGTTGCAACATCGATAATCGGGCACGCGCGCGAGGAACTCGAGCGAAAGAGCGTGGTGGCCGGCACAACGCATCGCCAACCTGCGCAACCCGTCTTATTGGCGTTCGTTCTGGCAGCATGGAGCGAGCCGTTTACGCGAGCTGCACAACGCTGCATCCTAGTTGCCTCAGACTCGTGCTGTTTCTCGCCGCTCGGGAGCGCCGCACTTGCCGGTTCGACCTTGCCGCTCGATCGCAATCGCGCTGCGAAGGCGCTCGATTTTGTGGCCCCATCCCGCAACGCCCTCGACTCGATCAGCAACCGCGATGCGGTGCTCGATCTCGCCCACGCTTGCGTGCGCGCCGTCGTCGATGCGTCGCGAGTCGCTGAGGAGCTAATTGCTTGGTCTGCACCAGCTTACGGATACGTGCGGCTCGGCGATGAGGCGTCGACCGGCTCCAGCCTCATGCCGCAGAAAAGAAATCCCGACACCCTGGAACTCGTCCGCGCGCGGGCGGCCAAGCTGGTCGGCGCGTATGCGGGTGCACTCGGTACGCTCTGCGGGCTGGCGCCATCATATCAACGCGATCTACAAGAGACCAAAGCCCAGGGGATCGCCATTGCCGAAGATGCGCTCGCCACGTTGGAAGCGTTTGCACGAGCTTGGAAGACGATCGCCTTTGCGCGAGACCGGATGAGCGCCACGGCCCTCGATGGTTACACGGTGGCGACCGATATCGCCGACGCCCTTATCGCGCACGGTACTTCTGCGCGGGTCGCTCACGGACTGGTTGGCGCGGTCGTCGCACAAGCCGAGTTGGAACATCGCCCGCTCGGAGCCGCCGATCTTGCCCGGCTCGCAAGGCAAACCGGCGTCGAGAAGCTCCAAGCGCCGCTCGACGCGCCTGCCTCGATTGCGGCAAAGCGCACCTGCGGATCGACCGCTCCCGGCGACGTGCGCAACCAAATTGCGTCGATCGAAGACGAGCTAGCACGACTGCGCGAGGCTTTGTCGTGACGCGGGTCCACGTCTGGGGCGCGAGCGGATATGCCGCGGGAGAAGTGATCCGCCTTCTGCACTCGCATCCGCTGGTCGAGTTGGGAGTCCTCGAGAGCCACAGCCACGTCGGCGAACTGCTCGCCGACCATTTTCCGCTCTTGCGCGCAACGTCATACCGCTTCGACGAGTTTGGGAGCGTGCTCGAAACCGCGTGCGCCGGCGACATCGTTATCACCGCGGGAAGAGAGACCGACGCGGACGTGATCGTACCGTCGCTGCTCTCCAACGGTGCGCGCGTGATCGATCTCTCGGCGTGCTACCGCGCGGATCCGTCGGCAGTATACGGTCTTTCCGAATGGCGGCGCGAAGCGATTACCGGCGCGCAGCTCGTGGCCAATCCGGGTTGCTACCCAACCGCGACGCTGCTGGCGCTCCTGCCGCTCGCCGCCACCATAGACGCATCCCACGTCGCCATCGACGCCAAAAGCGGAGTCAGCGGCGCCGGCCGCACGCCCAGCGTCGCTTCGCTCTTTGCCGAAGTAAGCGGCGACATTCGGGCATACGGATTGAACGGGCACCGCCACCAACCCGAAATCGAATGCCAACTCCGAGATGGCGGTATCGGGGCTCGAGTCACGTTCACGCCGCACGTCGTGCCGATCGCGCGAGGCATGCTAGTGAACGCCTATATCTTCTGCAGCCGGATTGCCGATGCGGAAGCGATCGAGGCCTCCTACGTTCGAGCCTACGGTGATTGCACGTTTGTCCGTATGCTCTCCGGAACGCGCGTTCCAAGCGTCGCGGCCGTTACCGGAACCAACGAAGCCGAGATTCGCGTCGACGTTGATGGGACCATGGTCCGAGCGATTTGCGCCATCGACAACCTGGGCAAAGGCGCAGCCGGTCAAGCCATCCAGAATCTCAATATCATGCTGGGTTACCCGGAGGAAAGCGGGTTTCATGCTCGCGCTGTCGTTGCCTGATCTGATCGCGCTGCGGGGTGGACTCGGTTCGGTGCCGGGAGTTCGCCTGGCCGGCGTCCATGCCGGAATCAAGCCGCGTAAGCGCGACCTCGCGTTAATAGCCTTCGACGCGCCTCAAAACTGTGCGTCGGTTGTAACGACCAACGAGATCAAAGCCGCTCCGTTGGCAGTGAGCGAGCAGCATCTTGCGGATTCCGAAACGATGCGCGCGCTCGTATGTAATTCCGGTTGCGCGAATGCGTGCACGGGCGAGCGCGGCGAGCGAGACGCCCGCGCAACGGCACGCCAGGCTGCGGCGCTGCTCGGCATCGCCCCCAGCGAGGTTGTGGTGGCGTCAACCGGAGTCATCGGCGTTCCTCTTCCGATCGATCGCGTGCAGCGCGGCCTCGAGCGCGCCGTGAGTCAGCTCGACGCCGGATGTAAGGCTGCGTTCGATGCGGCCGAAGCGATTATGACGACCGATCGCGTCCCGAAGCTCGCCGCCTATGCCTTCTATCACGATGACCGTAAGTACGTCGTCGCGGGAATTGCGAAAGGCTCCGGCATGATCGCTCCCAACATGGCGACGATGTTGGCCTTTATTGCCACCGATTTTCCGCTGTCGCGGGCAACGTTGCGGCAGATGCTCGCGGAGAGCAGCGACGAGAGCTTCAATATGATATCGGTAGACGGCGACATGTCGACCAACGACGCCGTCTATGCCTTCGCACCGGTAGCCTCCGACGAGATGGCCGCACCCAATGACTGCGTACGAGCGTTGCGCTCGGTCTGCCTCGACTTGGCACGCGCGATGGTCGCCGACGGAGAAGGTACGACCAAGGCGTTGGAGATACGCGTGACCGAAGCGATCGACGTCGCTCAGGCGCGAGCGATTGCGCGTGCAATCGTCAACAGCAACCTCGTAAAGACGGCCCTCTACGGCGAGGATCCCAACTGGGGTCGAATCGTCGCAGCGGCCGGTGCCGCCCGCGCGAAGCTCGATCCGCAACGATGGTCGCTCTACGTTAACGGCAAGCCATGGGTAGGCGTGGGCGCGATCGAGCTGCTCTCGGAAGCGGAGGCTCACCGCGAGCTCGAGCCTTCGAACGTGGCGGTTGAGCTCAGGTTGGGCATCGGCGCGGCTGAAGCGACGGGGTGGGGTTGCGATCTTTCGCGCGACTACGTGCGAATCAATGCAAACTATCGCACGTGACCTTGCTCCAAACCTATAACAGCGCCCCCATCACCATAGTATCGGGCAGCGGCTGCGAGTTAGTGGACGACCGCGGACAACGCTACTTGGACTGCATCGGTGGACTGGCAGTCAGTGCGTTGGGACACGCGCATCCCGCGATCGCTGAAGCCGTCGCTACACAAGCCCGTACGCTCACACACGCGAGCAACCTCTACCACCAGGAGCCCGCTGGAACTCTAGCGCTGGAACTCTGCAAACGCTCGGGAATGAGCGGCGCGTTTCTCTGTAACTCAGGGACCGAAGCGAACGAGGCCGCAATCAAGCTCGCGCGCAAGCTCGCGTACCGGAGTGGAGACCTCAGCCGCACCAAGATTCTCGCCTGCACGGGATCTTTTCATGGCCGCACGCTGGGCTCGCTTGCCGCAACCGACAACCGCTCCTACCGGGAAGGGTTTGGGCCGCTCGCGGGCCGCTTCGACTTCGTTCCATTCGGTGATGCCTCGGCGCTGAGCAGCGCGATCGACCGTCAAGTCGCTGCATTCATCGTCGAACCCATCCAGGGAGAAAGCGGCGTGCACGTCGCGAGCCAAGACTTTCTCACCGAAGCTCGTCGTCTTTGCGACGAGCGCGGCGCACTCTTGATTTTCGATGAAATCCAGTGTGGAATGGGACGAACCGGATCGCTGTTTGCTTTCGAGCGGTTCGCAGTGCGACCAGATGTAGTTACGATCGCGAAAGCGCTCGCCAACGGCTTGCCGATTGGTGCCGTTCTCGCAAACGAACGGGCAGCAGCCGGCTTCCAGCCAGGGGATCACGGCTCGACGTTCGGTGGTTCGCCGGTACCTTGCGCCGCGGCACTCGCACATTTGCGTTTACGTGACGTACTAGATCTCGATTCGAGAGTGCTCGCAAGATCCAGCGAGCTCTTCGATGCACTAACGCAGTTAGCCCGAGCAACGCCCGACGTGTTTGAGCCCCCACGCGGAATGGGTCTGTTAATTGGAGTACCCGTTCGCTCACCCTACGAGGCAGCTGCGATCGTTGCCCGCGCACGGCAACAAGGGCTCTTGCTTGGCACCGCAGGCGGCAACACGCTGCGGTTCGCTCCTCCCCTAATTATTTCGCAAGCGGAGGTCTCGCAATCTGTTTCCCTGTTGGCAGCGGCAATCCGGAGTATCAGTCTTACTGCCAACTGAAGACGACGAGACCGTCTCCCGTTGCGTTTTTCCATCCGGGCCACATGCGAGACTTTTTGGCGTGTCGATCAACGTGTGATGATCCGCCTCCGCCGCCCCCACCGAATCCGCCGTAAAGGCTGGCAAAAGCGCCTCCTCCTCCGCCGCCGCCACCACCGCCGTAGTAGCCGCCGCCGGCACCGCCGCCTCCGCCGCCACCATAGCCCGAATGATTCCCACCGGCCTGACCGCCAATGCCGCCTACTCCGAGCGCCCCTCTCGATCCGTGCGCTCCGTGATTGTGACGATCCGTACCCTTGCCGCCGTCGCCGCCCAATCCACCCTTGCTCTGCGTCCCACCGTTGCCGCCGTCACCGCTGGCATTATCGGACGAAGAATAACCGCTACCGCCCGTTCCACCGATTGCTGCACCGCCTTTTCCGCCGAAACCGTCGCGTCTATCTCCCGCTCCTTGTCCACCTCCGCCGGCAGCGACAATAATGCGATCTTGCAGGGCATCGCCGCCCTCGCGAACGTCCGAGGCGCCACCGCCTCCGTTCCCGTCGCCAAGACCTCGACCAGCGCCACCATTTCCACCGCCGTTGAAGCCGCCCGCCGGCGAGTGACCTTGGCCGCCGACAAAAACATAGAGCCTCTCGCCCGGCGTCACGGATATGAGAGCAAATGCGCGGGCGCCGCGACCAAAGTACTCATGATAGCCCGACGAGCCTTTGTAGCTATATCCTCCACCCGCGGCGCCACGCACGACAACGCTAAGCTTGGCGACGCCCGCAGGAACGGTGAATTCCTGTTCGCCTCCGGTGTATTGAAAGGTTGCATTTCCGTGCGGAGCACGCCCGTAGGCGGCGGCACCTGTGGCTTCGAGTGACATGGAGGCTCCGCCGCATGCGCAGAGCATTACCGCGGTTACGACGAAACTCAAAATCGCGCGGCCGGGACGAATCGCTCTCATGCGCTTACCTCCTCGAACGCTAGGGATTTAGCGACGACTTTCGACGAGTTTTGTGGTGGGCGATGACGGGCTCGAACCGCCGACATCCTCCTTGTAAGGGAGGCGCTCTCCCAGCTGAGCTAATCGCCCGTAGATTACGCGATCAATGCGGAAAGTGCCGCCACCCGGCGAGCTTGAACGTCACGTAAGCGACCGCCTTGGTCGCGAGTTCCAGCACAAACGGGTCGTTGTTCGAAAGATTGTCGCACCAGCGATGCGGATTATCGACGCAGCCTCCGTTGAAGCTTGGGATCTTGCCCTCGTAGTTGCCGAGGAAACCGCCCCAGACCTTCGTTTCCCATGGATGCTTGCAGCAATCTTGTTCGGTCAGAATGCCGGAGTTCGGAACGCCGGCGAGACTGAAGGCGTACGAATCGGTACCGTCGTTGCCGAAGCGGGCGGGACGAGCGATCACGCCGCCCGTATCGAAGAAATCCTTGAAGTAGTCGTTGCCGATCTTCGATTCGGGAACGACGTTGTGCGGAAAGCGTTTGACCTTCGTTGCGTGTGCCGGATCGGCGATCAGAATGTCGTAGTTCGGCGTTGCCGTTACGTCGGCATCGACGTCGAACGCGAGATCGTGCAGCTCTTCCTGCGTCAGGTGCGTCGTGTAGTAACGCGAGCCGAGCAGACCGATTTCCTCGCCGCCGAACCAGATGTAGCGGAGCCGATTGACGGTCCGGGTCTTCGCCAGATCGAGGGCGACTTCGAGAATCGAGGTCGAACCCGATGCGTTGTCGAGGATTCCGGCGCCGTAGATCGCATCGAGGTGTGCATCGATCACGACGACGTGGTGCGGATCGCCATACGGCGAATCGGCGATCACGTTGTAGTCGATATCGCTCCGCGTGCGTTTACGAATCTCGATATGAACGGCCGGCGCGTGGCCGGACTCATACCGGCGCAGCAACTCGTTTCCGATCGCATAGCTGACGACCCCGATCACCGGGATCGCGGCCGAATCGACGAGGCGCGCCTCGTACGCGCCGCGTTCGGGCGTCGCGGCGTACAGAACGACGCCCGCCGCGCCGGCCGCCTGCGCGTTCTCCACTTGCGTGTCGAAATCGCACTCGCCGTTTCGCAGCAACGCGACGTCGCCGCGGGTGAATCCGGCAAAGTCGGTTGGCGAGCAACCATCGGGCGAGCCCCGCGGCATCAAGGCCGGAGCCGTCAGCGTGCCGGCGCCCGAGAGCCGCGCGACGTACCAATCCCGGTCGGGCGCATAGGCGCGCCCGGCCGATCGGAACTGCGGCACGCCGACGACCTCGGACTTCTTATAGACGTACTGTTGAATCGTGACGCCGTAGCCGGCTTTGCGCATCAGCCCGGCGACGTAGGCGACCGAGGCGGCGTAGCCCGGCGTACCGGTGTCGCGGTTCCCGTGTCCTTGCGTCCCGGGATTCTGGTCGGCGATGCGCTGGAACCGGGCGAGCCGCCGCCAGAGCGTAGCCCGCTGGATGCAGGCTTCGAGCTTGGCGAGCGTGTCGTTTACCCGGCGCGAGCAGCTTCGCGGGCCGATCTCGGCTCCGGTTCCGGCACCGAAACCCGCCGGGGACGGGGCCTGTAGGGAGCCCACCGGCTGGCAGGCGACGATCGCGAAGAGAAACGCGCACGCTGCAAAGCCCTTCGTGAGGTTTAATGTGGCGCGCGCCGGGAACGCTGAATTGTGTACGCGCACGCAAAGTCGATCTTGACCAAGCACTATCACGCCGCCTACCCGGGCGACATTCGAAACGTCGCGGTGGCGCGCCAGGGAATTGCGGCGTTTGCGCGCGAGTGCGGTTTTTCCGAAGAGTCCCTCTCTGATATCCGCCTTGCCGCCGGCGAGGCGCTGAACAACGCCGTCGAGCACGGCTGCGGAACCCCCGAGCCGAGCATTTCCGTCGAATGCACCTTCGACGGCGCGCGGCTGACGATTATCATCGAAGACGGCGGCCAAGGATTTCCGGAACCCTCGGATCGTCCCTGTGTCGAGCCGAACGACCGCGGACGCGGCTTCGGCATCTTTTTGATGCGCCGTTTGATGGACGAGGTCACCTTCGCCCGCAACGGAAGCGCCGTGCGGCTCGTCCGCCGACATCCCTAACGCGCCCTACGTTTTATCGGTCGCGACCTTCTTCTGCAGCAACGCGATCGCGGCGCGAAGCTGCGCGTCGGTTGCGACGTCGCCGAAGCGAGCATCGCGGCTCTCGTCGACGAGAACGTCCGGATCGATGCCGCGAAGATTGATGTCGCGACGATTCGGCGTCAAATAGTGCGCGGTCGTGATCTTGATTGCGGCTCCGTCGGGTAGCGGCGTGAGCGTCTGCATCACGCCCTTGCCGAACGTCTTCGCTCCGACCAGGGTACCGATGCCGTCATCTTGCAGCGCGCCCGCAGTGATCTCCGATGCCGATGCCGTGTACTGATTCACGAGCACGCTGACCGGCAAGTTGATCGAGGGATCCCCGTCGGCGTCGATCGTCGTCGCGCGCTTGCCGCGCTCTTCGACGGTGAGCAATGCCTTGTTCGCGATGAAGCGCGAGCTGATGTCGAGCGCCGACTTCACGTAGCCACCGCCGTCGTTACGCAGATCTAAAATGAGCGCCTTCGCGCCCTGCCCGTTGAGGCGCGAGACGGCAGTGTCGAACTCGGCGGGCGTCGCCTTACCGAATTCCATTACCCAGATGTAGCCGATCCCGTCGGCCAGCATCTTGAAGACGACCGTCGGTGGCTGCACGTTTTCGCGCGTGATGGTGAAGACTGAGGGGGCGGTGGTACGCTGCACCGTCACCGCCACCGACGTTCCCGCTTTGCCGCGCAACCGGCCGCTGACGACGTCGACGGTCTGACCCTTCGTCGCCGTTCCGTCGATCGCGGTCACGAGATCGCCAACTTCAATTCCGGCGCGTTCGGCCGGAGTGCTCGGCAGCACGTAGGTGATGCGCACGCATCCGCTCGGCGGGTCGGGCTCGATCATCACGCCGATGCCGCCGATCCGTTCGGGGTCGAGCGCTTCGTTGAACGCCTTGAACTCCGTCGGCGTGAAGAACTGCGTATAGCGATCGTTGGTCGCCTTCGCCATTCCGGCGATTGCCGCGTAGGCAAAATCACTTGGCGAGGCGTGCGCGGAATGGGCGGCCGCTGAAATCGCGCCATCGAGTGCTGCGATCGTCGCGTCGCGGTCCCCCTCGACTTTCAACGCCGGCGGCGCAATCGTCACCCCGCGTTTGTGCGCGGCGTCGGCGAGCGCGTTGGACGCAGCCGCAAGCAACGCCTGCGGATCGACCGTGTCGTAATAGGTACCCGTTAACAGTTGAAAGCTTTCGGTCACGTCTCCGGCAACCTGATATGGAAGCGTCGACGGCGCCGGCGTCGCGCCCAAGCAGAGCGCCACCAACGAAGTTAGGGCAACGGTACGTCCGACGAGCTCAGAAAACGGCTTCATGGATCCTTCTTTCGATTCTTACCGGCATAACGCATAGCAAGCGTCAAGCGTTTCGGCTCGCCGCCGCTCGCGCGAGGCGGTCCATCATCGCGAGGCCCAGTCCCGTCGGGGGTAACGGCTGTGCATCGATACGCTCGATTCCAAGGGAATCGAGCTCGTGGAGCGCTTGGAAGAAGAATGCGGCCGCCGCGCGCAAGTCCCCTTCTCGGGAGAGCGTCCGCCCTGCTGCATACCCATCGAACTCGTCACGCAGGGCAAGCCATCCGGCTCCGCGTCGTTCCGCCGCCGGCACCGTCGAAGGGTCGATCAGGCGCAGCGGCGTCCGCGGAGCGTAGTGCTGCCCGAGCCGGCCGGGGGCTGCGAGAGCGCCCGGTCCGATCTCGCGCTCCAGCTGGCCGACGACCGCCTCAATCGCCTCGGCCGGGATCGCGCCGGGACGGAGCAGTACCGGTGATGGATCGAGTGCCACGATCGTAGACTCGAGACCGTGCTCGGTCGCGCCGCCGTCGAGAATCAGATCGACCCGATCGCCCAGACCCTCGGCGACGTGCTCGGCCCGCGTGGGGCTCAGGCCGCCGAACGGATTGGCACTGGGCGCGGCGATCGGGCCGCCCGCCGCCGCGAGCAGCGCGCGTGCGACCGGATGCGAGGGCATACGCACCGCGACGCGGCTCGATCCGGCGGTCACCAACTCGGGAACCATCGCGCTCTTCTCGAGCAGCAGCGTGAGCGGACCCGGCCAGAAACGATCGACGAGTTGCTCCGCGCAGCGCGGCATCGTGGAGACCACCGACGAGAGCATTGCGCGGTCGAGCACGTGCACGATCAACGGGTCAAAGTGAGGTCGCCCCTTGATCTCGAAGATCCGCGCGACCGCAACGCGGTCAAAAGCAAGCGCTCCTAAGCCGTAGACCGTCTCGGTCGGGAAGGCGACGACGCCGCCGCAACGCAACGCATCGCCCGCTCGCGCGACGTTCTGCGAATCTGCCGGCAAGATCGTCACGAGGAAGGGATGACGCCCGCTCCCGGACGATACCTTTAAATGCGGCTTTTGGCGCGCGCCGCGCTCGTATTCGCGGTTATCCTCTCCGGACTGCTCGACGGTTGCGGCGGTGGCGGCGGTTCCACCCCACCATCGGGACCGCTTCCGCCGCCGCCCCCGGCGAAAAAGGGTAAGTACTTCACGCACATCGTGATAATAATCCAAGAGAACCGCACGTTCGATAACCTCTTCGCGACGTTTCCGGGAGCCGACGGCGCGACGCGCGGCAAGACGCATAACGGCGGAACGCTCGCGCTGCGCAAAGCCGACCTCGGCAGCCCGGTCTCGCCGAACAACGGTTACAACTATTGGAAACAAGACTGGAATAACGGAAAGATGAACGGTTTCGACACCGTGCCGATTGGGAAGACGCCCGGGACGTACGTTTATCAATACGTCGATCCGACCCAAATTCGCGCGTATTGGGAGCTAGCGGCTCAGTACGTTCTCGCCGACCATACGTTTCAAACCCAGGGCAGCGGCAGTTTTACGGCACATCAGGATCTCATTCGCGGCGGCACGCAGATCAACGCAACGCAGAGCCTGATCGATTTTCCGAACGCCGCGCCGTGGGGATGCGACGCGCCCTCGGGTACGAAAACGTCGCTCATCACCGCCGCGAATCAATACCAGTTTCTCCAAGGACCCTTTCCATGCCTGAGCTATCGCACGCTGCGCGATCTACTCGACGGCGCCGGCATCTCGTGGCGTTACTACACACCGTCGGTCGGGGGCTTTGCGGGAAACCTTTGGAACGCGTTCGACTCGATCGCGGCGGTTCGCAACGGTCCGCAATGGTCGGCAAACGTCATTTCGCCGGAGACGCAAGTCTTTACGGATATCGATCGCAACACGTTGCCCGCAATGTCGTGGGTGATTCCCGACCTGCGCAACTCCGATCACCCCGGAAATAGCTTTGACACCGGGCCTTCGTGGGTCGCACAAGTCGTCAATGCAATCGGAAAGAGTCCGGCGTGGAAGACGACGGCGGTCATCGTCGTGTGGGACGACTGGGGCGGATGGTACGATCACGTTGCGCCGCCTGGCGAGCGGAAGTTCGGCGGCTTGGGCTTTCGCGTTCCGCTCATCGCCGTCGCACCGTTTGCGAAGGCGGGTTACATCGCCCACCGTCAGTACGAGTTCGGCAGCATCATACGCTTCGTCGAGGACAATTGGAAGCTAGGACGGCTCGGGACGACCGACACGCAATCGGCCGACTTCGTGAACGACTTCTTCGATTTCACGCAGCAGCCGCGCACGTACGTACCGATTCAAACGCCCTACTCCAAATCGCACCTCCTCAGGCAGCCGCCGTCGAACGAGCCGGTCGACAACGAGTAAAGGTGACCAAGATTACTGACGCATATCAACCATTACGCCGAACCGCTGCAGTCAAATGGAAGACCGCAGCAGACGGCGAACCGTCGCAAGAGTTCAATATGCATATTTTAGAGAGATCGTGGGGCGCAATTGCCCCGAAGCCAAAAGTGCAGGCGGTGCCGGTCGTCCTATCCGACTTCGAGCGGATCGAAGTGACCGCACCCGTCGAGCAAGACGCGCTCAAACAGATCCAGGCACACTTCATGACGATCGCGCAGACTGCAGCGCGCGGGATCGCCGATCCCAGCGAGCGCGAGCGCCTCGCGACGAACTTGCGCGACCGAATGGCGCGCTACGGCACGTCGTCGGAGTACATCGCGCAGCGGCAGGTAAGCGTGCTCACGTCGTGCTTCGTCAAACCCGATCCGGGCAACGTGTCGGAACTCGTGCGACGGTACGGCGACCTCCGCGCGCCGACCGGCGAGACGCTCGACGCGCGAATGACCCTTTTTGAAGAGGTCGCGTGCGACGTCTTCGAGCGGGTCTACCGCGATCGCAACGTCCAAGCACCCGACGACATCGTGCACGTAAGCTGCTCGGGGTACGTCTCCCCAAGCCCGGTTCAAACGTTTCTTTCGCGCCGCGGCTGGCTCAACGTTGGCGTCACGCACTCCTATCACATGGGATGCTACGGCGCGTTTCCGGCGATCCGCACTGCGCTCGGTCTCGTTGGATCGTCGTACGTTTCGCTTCCAAAGCGCAAGCGACGCGTCGATCTGGTTCACACCGAGTTTCTCTCACTGCACTTCGATCTGCTCGGCGACGAGGCCGACAATTTCGTCACCTCGACGCTTTTCGCCGACGGCTTCATCAAGTACGCGGCCTACCCCGAGGCGGACTTCGCCCAACACGGCCGCAGCGGATTGAAGATCCTGGCGATCGACGAGCACATCCTCCCCGACTCGCTGCCAGAGATGACGCTGCGCCCCGGTCCGTTGCAGTTCGACATGTCGCTCTCCAAGCGCGTGCCCTTCATGATCCGCGACTCGATCGCCGATTTCGTACGCTCGATCTGCGCGCAGGTCGGTCTCGATTTCGAGCGCGAGAAGGGCTCGATGATCTTTGCGATCCATCCCGGCGGTCCGGCGATCCTCAACCAAATCCGCAGCCGGCTCGGCATCGAAGAGGCGGCCGTCGCCCTCAGCCGCCGCGTTCTCTACGAGCACGGCAACATGGCCTCGGCGACCGCTCCGCACATCTGGCAGCACATCGTGGAATCGCCCTCGATTCCCAGCGGGTCGAAGGTCATCAGCATGGCGTTCGGACCCGGCTTGACGGTTATAGGCGCACTCTTCGAGAAAGTATAGGGCCCGATGGCTACGACCGAGACTAAGACACCGCAGAAATTCTCCGTGCCGAGCCCCTTCTATTGGAGCGTGCGGACCGTTCACGCGGCCGCCCCGCTCTTCGTAGGTCTGGGGAACCTCGAGTCCCTCATGCTCTCGCGCAGCTTGGCCGCGCAGAAGGTCGACCGCCCGGTCTACATCTGTGGCCTGCCGCGAGCCGGCACGACGATTACGCTCCAAATGCTCAGCGAGCATCCCGACGTCGTCACGCACAAGTACGCCGACTTCCTGATGCCGTACATGCCCTGGGTTTGGAACAACGTCTTCCCGCGCATTCCCGTCGACGCGATGCGTAAACCCGTTCCGCGGATCCATCGCGATCGCATCGAGGTCACGCGCGACAGCGCCGAGATGGGCGAGGAGATATTGTGGGAGCACTTCTTTCCGCACATCCATGACGAATCGAAGTACAGCGTTCTCGACGGCTCGACGTCGAATCCGGCCTTCGAACGCTTCTACAGCGAGCATCTCCGCAAGCTCGCATTGGTGCGCGGACGCAACCGCTACGTCAGCAAAGCAATCCTTTGCGTCCTGCGCATGCAGTACTTGCGAAAGATCTTCCCCGATGCCCGCTTCCTGCTCTACGTCCGCAACCCGATCGATCACGTCGCCTCGCTGATCAAGCAAGATCGCATCTGGGCCGAGCTCGAACGCAGCGATCCGCGCCAAATCGAGATCATCGAGTTGACCGGCCATCACGAGTTCGGCACGCGCCAGGTCATGGCCAACGTCGGCAGCCCGGAGACCTTGCGCGAGATCCGCCGCCTCTTCGACGAGGGGCAGTGGGCCCAGTCCCGGGCGCGCTACTGGGCGTACGCGTACGGATTCGTAATCAACCAGCTCGACGCAGATCCCGAGCTGGCGCGCAGCGTCTGCATCGTGCGCTACGAAGATCTCTGCAACGACTCGCCGGGGACGATCGACCGAATTCTGGCACACGCCGGCCTCGACGCGCCGAGCTTCGCGGCGTCGCGTACGAAGTATAGCGAAAAGCTCTCCTTCCCCGACTATTACAAGCCGACGTTTACCGCCGGCGTCATGGACGAGATCATCGCGAGCACCTCCGCGGTTGCGAAGCGCTTCGATTACGACGTCGCCGCGATTGCGCAAAGAGTCGGCGTTGTTCCGTCGTGACGCGCCGCTCCGGAGCTCTCCGCTCTTGGGCGATTGCAGCTAGCATCGCGCTGAGCGGCTGCGGCGGCGCGTCGAACGGGACGCCGCCGCTCTCCACGCAGCCTCCGAGCCGCCACCACCGCACGGCCTCGCCGATCCAACACGTCATCGTGGTCATTCAGGAGAACCGCACTTTCAACGATCTCTTTGCCGGCTTTCCGGGCGCGACCAGCTCGCTCACCGGCGAGGAGCTGGTGAAGCAAGGCAGCGGGTACGTCGAGCAGCAGATCGATCTCAGCAAGACCAAGCTGACCGACAAGCAGAACATCGCGCATCTCTATAAAGCGTTCCTCGCCGCGTGGCAGAAGGGCGCGATGGACGGCTTCAGCCTCATCAAGTACACGCGCACCGGCCTGCCTGAAGGTAAGAAGCCCTATCAGTACGTGGATCCCGCGCAGATCGTGCCCTATCGGACGATGGCGGCGCAGTGGGGTCTGGCCGACGAAATGTTTCAGACGCAAGGCAGCGACAGTTTCACCGCGCATCAGGATCTGATTCGCGGCGGTACGTTCATCAGCGCGAGTGCGAGTCTGATCGATCCGCCGACCGCGCCCTACACGTGGGGATGCGATTCGGGGCCCGGCGTCAAGACGTCGCTGATCACGACCGCGCTCAAACACGAGACGAATAAAGGCCCGTTCCCGTGCTCGAAAGATTTTCCGAACTACGGGTCGGACGGTTACAAAACGCTGCGCGACCTGCTCGACGCGAAGGCGATCACGTGGAAGTACTATACTCCGCTGTTCGAGCACAAAGAGCCCAACGGCATGTGGAATGCCTTCGACGTCATCGCGCCGGTCCGTTACGGCAACGAATGGAAGGCCAACATCTCGTCGCCGGAGACCACCATCTTCAACGATATCACCTACGGGACGCTTCCCGCGATGTCGTGGGTGATTCCCGACGCCGCGAACTCCGACCATCCCGGGTATGCGGCGAAGGATACCGGACCGTCGTGGGTCGCCGACATCGTCAATGCGATCGGCGGGAGCCAATACTGGAACTCGACGGCCGTCATCGTCGTTTGGGATGACTGGGGCGGATTCTACGATCCGGTCCCGCCTCCGCCGCAGGATAATCAAGGAGGTCCCGGCTTCCGCATTCCGATGATCGTCGTCTCGCCGTACGTCAAGCTCGGGAGCGGCACCAAAGGCGGCTACGTCTCCCACACGATTTACGAGTTCGGCAGCATCCTGCGGTTCGTCGAAGACAACTTCGGCTTGGGACGGCTCGGAACGACCGACTCCACCTGCACCAGCATGGCCGATATGTTCAACTTGGGCCAGTCGCCGCGCGCGTTCCAACAGATTCCGTCGAAGTACTCCAAAGCGTACTTCTTGCGCGAGAAGCCGTCGAACTTGCCGGTCGACACGGAGTAGCGCCGATGCGTTTCGCACATGGTTTGATGCTCGCGCTCTTCGCGAGTTACGCGCTGGCCGGCTGCGGAGGCGGCGGTTCTTCCTCGATTCCCCCCGCGAACGGTCCAACCCAACCGCCGGCGAGCCCGGGGCCAAAGATCAAGCACATCGTGCTGATGATCCAAGAGAACCGGACGTTCAACAATCTTTTCGCCGGCTTTCCGAATGCGAAGAGTTCGCTCACCGGCGAGCAACTCGTCAAGCAAGGCGGCGGGTACGTCAAGCAAAAGGTCAATCTCACCAAAGCCAGCCTCACGTTCAAGGGCAACATTACCCATCTCTACGCTGCGTTTTTAACGGGGTGGCAGAAGGGCGGGATGGACGGCTTCAACCTGATCACGTACATGCGCGACGGGCAGCCGGAGGGCATGGCGCCGTATCAGTATGTCGATCCCGCGCAGATCGGCCCGTACCGGACGATGGCGGCGCAGTGGGGCCTCGCCGACGAGATGTTTCAAACGCAGGGCAGCGACAGCTTTACCGCCCATCAAGATTTGATTCGCGGCGGTACCTTTATCAACGCTACGGAGAGCATGATCGATCCCCCGACGGCACCCGAAGCGTGGGGCTGCGATTCGCCGCCGGGTGCAAAGACGCAGCTCATCACGACTAAGCTGAAGTATCTCCACAACGCCGGCCCGTTCCCTTGCACGAAAGACTTCCCCGGTTACGGTTCGGGCGGCTACCAGACGTTGCGAGATCTACTCGATGCAAAGTCGCTCTCTTGGAAATACTACGCGCCGCCGTTCGAGCATTCGACACCCAACGGTCTCTGGAACGCCTTCGACCTCGTCGCCGAGGTTCGCTACGGCAGCGAATGGACGACGAACGTCTCGTCGCCCGAGACGAACGTCATTTCAGACATCCACAACGGTAAGCTTCCTGCAGTGTCGTGGGTTATTCCCGACGCCGCGAACTCCGACCATCCGGGCTATGCGGCGCACGATACCGGTCCGTCGTGGGTCGCATCGGTCGTCAACGCCGTCGGCAAGAGCCAGTACTGGAATACGACGGCGGTCATCGTCGTGTGGGACGACTGGGGTGGATTCTACGATCCGGTTGCGCCTCCGCCGCAGGATAATCAAGGCGGTCCGGGCTTCCGAGTTCCGATGATCGTCGTCTCCCCGTACGTCAAGCCCGGGAGCGGTAGCAAGGGCGGCTACGTTTCCCACACGGTCTATGAGTTTGGCAGCATCATTCGCTTTATCGAAGACACGTTCAAACTCGGTCGCCTCGGAACGACTGACGCTACCTGCGCCAGCATGGGCGACATGTTCGATTACAGTCAGGCGCCGCGTTCGTTTCAGTTGATTCAAGCACGCTATTCGCGCGCGTACTTCGCGCGCCAGAGGCCGTCCGGCCTCCCGGTCGACACCGAGTAGCCCCTTCGACAAGCTGCGGACCCGGCGCTACTGTTCGTCGGGGATTTGGCCGTCGTTGGGCTGCTTGAGAAAGAAGTTCTCGTCTAGCGGGGCTTTGATCGGCACGAACTTGCGCGGCTTCTGGTTGAAGTCGAGACAATCTTTCGCTGGTGAGGTCGCGCGAGCATCGGCGGCCGATAGCTGCGCGAGACCGAAGAGGTCCTCGGCATAGCGAAGCACGCTCGCCGTTTCGTACTGCTTGTGCGAGACGTAATCTTTCTTCGCGTACGGCGAGATGACGATCAGCGGAACGCGGAAGCCTAGGCCGTCGTAGTCTTTGAACGGCGGCGCGACGGGATCGTAGAGGCCGCCCCAGTCGTCCCACTGCACGAAGATCACCGTCGAATCCCAAAACCTGCTCTTACCGACCGCGTTGACGACCGATGTGACCCACGAGGGACCGAATCCGCCGCCGCAATCGAGATGATCGGAATCGGGGCAGAGCGGCGTCACCCAGGTAAACGCGGCGAGTTTGCCCTTTGCAACGTCGGTGAGAAACCGGTGCTGCGGCGTAATCACGTTCGTCTTCCAGTCCGGACCGTGGAAGATATGTTTGACCGCCTGAAACCCCGACCAGAGTCCGCTGTACGGCTTTGTGTACTGGGCCGTATAGAAGCGCCACTTCAGTCCGGCCTGGTCGAGCTCGTCGCCGAGGGTCGTGTAATCGAAGCACGGAGGCTGCGTCTTGCCGTATTTGCGCTTCATCGTGATCGTCAATTCGGGGTCGCCCTGGCCGCCCTCGCAGCCCCACCATCCGTCGGGCACGTTGACGCTCGCGTGCGCCTGCGCCGCGATGATGTATTGGTGGGCCACGAAACTCTCGTCGAGCTGCGATTGGAACATCTTATCGGCGAGCACCCACTCGTGCGCCATATCCCAGTACGGCTTCGATTCCGAATGCGGGACGTAGACGTACTCGCGGGCGGACGGGCCGCCCACGCCGCCCTCTTTGTTGAAGCCGTTCATCAGGCATTTGGTCCCGGGAAGGGTGCCCGTACCGTTGCAAGCCGCGAACATATCCGACGCGCCGTGCCCGATTTCGTAGATCGTCTTGAGGCTCACCGGCTGGAGCGCGATCGTCTTGCCGTATGAGTCCTTGCCTTTCGAAACGGTGTACGCCCCCGGATACCCCTGAAACATATCGTTGAAGCTGCGGTTCTCTTGAACGACCCAAACGACGTGCTGAATTTTTCCGGCACCCGTCCCGTTCAGCGCTTCGATCGGCACGCCGCCGCGCATATACGGCAAGACTCCCGTGTCGCCCTGAGCCTGTCGAAGCGCAAAGGAGGGGCTCTGGCATCCTGCGAGCAGCGCGGCCGCGACGAGTGCGGCGAATCGTTTATTCATGGCTCGTTTACTCATAATCCGGTGCAAAGTAATCGTCGGGGAAGGGGTGCATGAAGAACTTCGGCGGGTGAGGTGCTTCGATCTTGACGAACGGGCGCGGTTTTCGCGAGAAGTCGAACGAGTCACCGCCCGGCGCGTTGGCCCGCCGGTCGGCATCCGCAAGTTGACCCAAGCCGAAGAGATTCTCGGCGAAGCGTAAGACGCTCGCCGTTTCGTACTGAACGTGCGTCACGCGCTGCCGCGCGTAGGGCGAGATGATCAACAGAGGCACGCGGAAGCCGAGTCCGTCGCGCCCCTCGTACGGCGGCGGAACGTGATCGTAGAGGCCGCCCCAATCGTCCCACTGCACGAAGATCACCGTCGAATCCCAGAACTTGCTCTGCCCAACGGTATTGACGAGCGCGCTGACCCACGACGGTCCAAACGTTCCCGGGCAGTTGACGTGGTCGGAGTCGTCGCAGACCGGCGTGATCCAGGTGAAGTTCGCAAGTTGACCTTTGCGGACGTCGAGGATGAACTGCCAGTTCGGCGCGATGACGTTCTTCCAGTCGGGTCCATATCGGATGTGTTTGACCGCCTGATAGCCCGACCACTCGGTGCCACCATCGCTGCTATTGCTGCCGTATTTGCTGGAGTAGAAACGCCAAGTGAGTTTCGCCTTGTCGAGCTCGTCACCGAGTGTCTGGTAATCAAAACATGGATGGATCGACCGGGGAACGATCGTGCGATCTTTGGTGATCGTATCGAGGACGTCGGACTTTCCGCCGCCGCAGCCCCACTTGCCGATCGGCAGGTCGGCGCTGAAATCGGCCTGCGCCGCGATGACGTATTGGTGTGCCACGAAGCTCTCGTCGAGCTGCGACTGGAACATGCGGTCGGCAACCACCCACTCGTGCGCCATATCCCAATACGGCTTCACCTGCTTGTACGGCGCGTAAACGTATTCCGAGTGCTTGGGTCCGCCAAAGCTAAACTCTTTATCGAATCCGTCCATCTTGCAATCGGTGCCCTGCAGCGTCCCGGTTCCGTCGCACGCGTTGAACATCGCTTGTACCGAGTGGTCGATCTCGTACGGATGCCCGAGTGGATAGGGGCGCAGTTGGATCGTCTTTCCTTTGGAGTCCTTGCCGCTCGAGACGGTATCGGCGCCCGGGTAACCGTGGAAGAGGTTATCGAAGCTGCGGTTCTCCTGCACGATATAAACGATGTGCTGGATCTTTCCGGCCCCCGTCGTGCTAAGCGCTTGCAGTGCAGATTCGCTGCGCATATAGGGCAGCGTCCCCGTGTCACCCTGAGCTTGTCGAAGGGGCACAACGGAACATCCCGCGAGCAGCGCGGCTATGGCGAGCGATGCGAGTCGCCTATTCATAATCGGGTGCAAAATAATCGTCTTCATGGCGGTTTATGAAATAGCGCGGGTCGTGGGGCGCGTCGATTTTCACGAACGCGCGCGGCTTCTGTGAAAAATCGAAGCAATTGGCGGCCGGCGACGTCGCGCGCATATCCGCGGCCGCGAGCTGCGGCAAGCCGAAGAGATCCTCGGCGAAGCGTAGCACGCTCGCGGTTTCGTAGTGCTCGTGCGTGACGTAATCCTTCTTCGCGTAGGGCGAGATCGCGAGCAGCGGAACGCGAAAGCCGAGGCCGTCGCGCCCGGCGTACGGCGGCGGAACGTGATCGTAGAGGCCGCCCCAATCGTCCCAAATGACGAAGATCGCGGTCGAATCCCAGAACTTGCTCTTGCCGACGGTGTTGACGAGCGCGGCGACCCAGGACGGTCCGTTCCCGCCCGGGCAGTTGACGTGATCGGAGTCGTTGCAGACCGGCGTGATCCAGGTGAAGTTCGCGAGCTTGCCGGCCCGCACGTCGGTGATGAAAGTCCAATTCGGCGAGATGACGTTCTTCCAGTCGGCACCGTAGCGAATGTGCTTGACGGCCTGATAGCTCGACCACGCTGAGGCGTGTCCGCTCGATGCGCTCCCATAGGTGCTGGCGTAGAAGCGCCAGGAGAGCCTTGCGGCGTCGAGCTCGTCACCCAGCGTCTTGTAATCGAAGCAAGGATGGATCGGCGGCCCCTGCGGGCTGCGGTCGATCTTGAGCGTGGCGATCGTATCGGTCTTTCCGCCGCCGCAGCCCCACGTGCCGGTCGGGATGTCGACGCTGTCGGCCGCTTGCGCCGCAATGACGTACTGATGCGCGACGAAGCTCTCGTCGAGTTGCGATTGGAACGTTCTGTCGCCGAGCACCCATTCGTGCGCCATGTCGAAGTATGGCTGCGACTCTTTGTGCGGCACGTAGACGTATTGCGGATTCGGCGGCCCGCCGCTGGACTGCTCGAGGTCGAAGCCGTCCATGCGACAGTGGGTTCCTTTGAGTTTGCCGGTGCCGTGACAGGCAGCATACATTGCTTGCGCCGAGTGGTCGATCTCGTAAAAGGCGTTGAGGCTGACCGGCTGCAACGCGATCGTCTTTCCGTGCGAGTTCTTGCCGCTCGCTACGGTGTCGGCACCCGGATAGCCCTGGAAGAGGTTATCGAAGCTGCGGTTCTCCTGCACGATGAAGACGACGTGCTCGATCTTTCCGGCACCAGTCGCATTGAGCGCTCGAAGTGCGGAATCACCGCGCATATAGGGCATCACCCCCGTGTCACCCTGAGCCTGTCGAAGGGCACACCCAGTCGCCAGCGCGGCGACCGCAATTGCCGCGAATCGCTTATTCATAATCCGGAACTTGGTATTCGCCGTCTTGGTGCATGAAGAAACCCGGCGGCTTCGGCGCCGCGATCTTCACAAATGGGCGCGGCTTCTGCGAGAAGTCGAAGCAATCGCCGGCCGGCGAATTCGCGCGCGTATCGGCGGCCGCGAGCTGAGGCAGGCCGAAGAGATCTTCGGCGAAACGCAGCACGCTCGCGGTCTCGTAGTGCACGTGCGAAACGTGATCTTTCTTCGCATACGGCGAGATCACGAGCAAGGGCACGCGAAAACCAAGGCTGTCACGGTCTAAATAGGCCGGGGCGACGTGATCGTAGAGGCCGCCCCAATCGTCCCAAATGACGAAGATCGCCGTCGAGCTCCAAAACTGGCTCTTGCCGACGGTATTGACGAGCGCCGCGACCCACGAGGGTCCGTTCCCGCCACCGCAGTTCGTGTGATCGGAGTCGCTGCAGACCGGCGTAATCCATGTGAAGCTCGCGAGCTTTCCTTGGCGCACGTCGGTGATGAATCGCCAGTTCGGCGAGATGACGTCCTTCTTCCAATCGGGGCCGTCGCGGATGTGCTTGACGGCCTGATAGCTCGACCACTCGGCGCCCTGTCCGCTCGACTGGCTGCCAAACTTGCTCGCGTAGAATCGCCACGAGAGCTTCGCCTTGTCGAGCTGGTCGCCGAGCGTGTCGTAATCGTAGCAAGGCGCAATCTTCGGACCGTGCGGATTGCGGTCTTTGGTGATGGTGCGGACGTAATCGTACCCTTTGCCGTCGCAGCCCCATTGCCCGATCGGCAGATTCACGCTCCAGCTCGCTTGAGCCGCGATGATGTATTGATGCGCGACGAAACTCTCGTCGAGCTGCGACTGGAACATGCGATCGCCGAGCACCCACTCGTGCGCTATGTCGAAGTATGGCTTCGACTCCTTCTGCGGCACGTACACGTACTGGCCGTTGAGAGGGCCGTTGTAGATCTTCTCGAGGTCGAAGCCGTCCATCTTGCAATCGGTTCCGGGGAGCTTTCCGGTTCCGCGGCAGGCATCGAACATCGCGGTTGTGGAGTGATCGATATCGTACTTCTCGGTCAGGCTGACGGCTTTCAGCTTGATCGTCTTCCCCGTCGAGGTCTTGCCGCTGGGCACCGTATCGGCGCCGGGGTAACCTTGAAAGAGATTATCGAAGCTGCGGTTCTCCTGGACGATAAAGACGACGTGCGTGATCTTCCCCGCGCCGGTCGTATTAAGCGCACGAACTGCCGCTCCGCCACGCATGTACGGCAACGCCCCAGCGTCACCCTGAACTTGTCGAAGGGGGCCCGTACAGCCGGCGAGCGCGATAGCGACGGCAACCGGCACGGCGCGGATCATTGTTCGTCGGGAATACGCGGGTCGACCGGCTGATTCAAAAAGAACAACGCGTCCTTCGGCGCCTTGATCGGCACGAACTTGCGCGGCTTCTGATTGAAGTCGAGACAGTCTTTCGCGGGCGAGACTGCACGCGTATCCGCGGCCGAGAGCTGACCGAGCCCGAAGAGATCCTCGGCGTAGCGAAGCACGCTTGCCGTCTCGTACTGCACGTGCGAGACGTAGTTCTTCTTCGAGTACGGCGAGATAATCATGAGCGGCACGCGGAAGCCGAGGCCGTCGTAATCCTTAAACGGCGGGGGAACGTGATCGTAGAGACCGCCCCAGTCGTCCCACTGCACGAAGACGACGGTCGAGTTCCAGAACTTGCTCTTGCCGACTGCATTGACGACCGACGTTACCCACGACGGACCGAGTCCGCCGCCGCAGTCGGAGTGATCGGAGTCGGGGCACGTCGGCGTGATCCAGGTGAAGCTTGCGAGATGTCCGTTGGAACCGGCGACGTCTTTGAGAAACCGGCCTTGCGGCGTGATGACGTCTTTCTTCCAATCGGGTCCGTAGAAGATATGTTTCACGGCTTGATAACTCGACCAAAAGCCGCTATACGGCACGGTATACTTGCTCGTGTAGAAGCGCCACTCCAAACCGGCTTTGTCGAGCTCGTCGCCGAGCGTTTGATACTTGAAGCACGGTACGATCGAGTTGCCGTAGGTGCGATCGTGCGTGATCGTCGACACGGAGTCGGCTCGGCCACCCCCGCAGCCCCAGTAGAGGTCGGGAACGTCGACAGCCGAGTCGGCCTGCGCCGCGATGATGTATTGATGTGCGACGAAACTCTCGTCGAGCTGCGAGGCGAAGGTTCTATCCGACAGCACGAACTCGTGCGCCATGTCGAAGTACGGCTTCGACTCGCCGTGCGGAACGTACGCGAACTGACCGTAATACGGACCGCCATAGGTGTGCTCGCGATCGAAGCCGTTCATCCGGCATTTCGTTCCCTGCAGCTTTCCCTTACCGTTGCATGCCAAGAACATTCCGTTGGCGGAGTGGTCGATCTCGTAGGACTCTTTCAAGGAGACCGGCTCCAGCGGGATCGTGTCGCCCTTCGAATCCTTGCCGCTCGAAACGGTGTCGGCGCCCGGGTATCCCTGAAACATGTCGTCGAAGCTTCGGTTCTCTTGAACGATCCAGACGACGTGCTGGATCTTTCCAGCACCGCTGTCGAGCATCGTGTTCAGATTCGCGCTGCGGCCGGTCGCCGGTAAGCCCGGTCCAGTCGACGCGTTGCATGCGGAAAGCACAAAAATTGCGGCCGATACTGCCGCGACGGAAAAAAGCCGCCCCATCATGCTGGCAAATGCCCCAAGGACGGGCGCCTTCCCTTCGTTGGATTTAGCCAAGCAGAGCAGGCATCCGCCTATCCGCCTTGAGACCTTTTCGGCGGCTCGCGCGTTCCTTAAATGCCCGCCTCTGGGGAGGTAGGCAGCCCGACCGAACCTAACTCACCTTTCTCCCAGATTTAATAGTGGGCCCACAATAAAAAAGGAGCACCTGTGAACGCACCCTTGAAACTAGCGGTGCCGCTTCTTGCGACACTCGCATTCGCCGCATGTAATGCCGGCGGCACTTCGAATTTGCCGGGCTCGCCCGGCCAGAGCGTTTCCCAAAGTCACTCGATCCCGGACTGGCAGGCCAAGGGCTTAGCCACGCGTGTTTGTGGCGACGTCCCGCGCGGCTACGCGCGCTGCGACGCCCTGATGATCGGCGGCGGCAAGGTCGGACACGACGTTGCGGGATGGAAGCCGCTCGACTTCCAGACGCGCTACAAGCTGCCCATTACCCAGGGTTCCGGGCAGATCGTCGCGATCGTCGACGCCTACGATAATCCGAACGCGGCGTCGGATCTCGCGGCCTATCGTACCGAGTTCGGACTCGGCACGGCAAACTTCACCAAATACAACCAGAACGGACAGACGAGCAACTATCCTCGCGGCAGCGCCAACTGGGGCCTCGAGGAAGACCTCGACATCGAGATGGTCTCGGCCGCCTGCCCCAAGTGCACGATCTATCTGGTCGAAGCAAATGGCGCCGACACCAGCGATCTCGAGACCGCGGAAGCCGAAGCGGTGACGCTCGGCGCGCACGTCGTCAGCAATAGCTGGGGATGCCCCGGCTCAGACGCCTGCGTAAGCAGCTCGTACTTCTCGACGCCCGGCGTCGTCTATCTCGCATCGGCCGGCGACAGCGGTTACTCGTCCGGAGCGCAGGCCCCGGCGGCGCTCGCGAGCGTCGTTGCGGTCGGCGGAACCGTACTCTCGCTGAGCGGTTCGACCTATAGCGAAACCACCTGGAGCGGCAGCGGTGCCGGATGCGCGACCGGCGTTACCAAGCCGTCGTGGCAGCACGATACCGGGTGTAGCTCCCGTACCGAGAATGACATTGCCGCGGTCGCGTGGCAGGCCGCTGAGTACGACACCTACAGCTATGGCGGCTGGTTCACGGTCGGCGGAACGAGCGTCGCATCGCCGCTGCTTGGCGGCGTCTTCGGTCTGGCGGGCAACGCCAGCTCGCTGGATGCAGCTAAGAAATTCTATACCCTCAAGAAGAAAGCCCGGAAGAAACAGCTCAACGACATCACCACCGGCAGCGACGGCTCGTGCGGCGGCAGTTATCTCTGCACCGCCGGCAAGGGCTATGATGGCCCGACCGGTTGGGGCACCCCCAAGGGCGTCAAGGCGTTCTAGAGAGGAGCATTAGTGAACGCAACTATTAAACTCGCGGTGCCGTTCGTAGCGGCGCTCGCATTCGCCGCCTGTAACGCGGGCGGTACCTCTGGCGTGCCGGGATCGACCGGCACGGCCACCCAATCGCAATCGCATGCGCTCGTACCGGATTGGCAGGCCAAGGGTCTCGCCAAGCCGGCCTGTCCGCAAGTCACCGGCAAAGCGACGTGCTTAGCGCTCATCGAATCCAAGAGCGGCATCAGCCCCAACGTTGCCGGATGGGCCCCCGCGGACCTCGAAACTCGTTACCACTTGCCGTCGTCGACGAAAGGAACGGGACAGGTTGTCGCGATCGTCGACGCGTTCGACAATCCGAACGTTGCGACCGACGTTGCGGCCTATCGTACCGAGTTCGGACTCCCAGCGGCCAACTTCAAAAAGTACAATCAGGAAGGCCAGCAGAGTAACTACCCGAGCGGAAGCGTCGGATGGGGCGTCGAGATCGACCTCGACGTCGACATGGTCTCGGCAGGCTGCCCCAACTGCACGATCTATCTGGTCGAAGCGAACAGCAACAACACCAGCGATCTCGAAGCGGCTGAAGCCGAAGCGGTGACGCTCGGTGCGCACATCATCAGCAACAGCTGGATCTGCTACGACTCGTCCTGCGGCACGTCCGAATCGTACTTCGACACGCCGGGCGTGCTCTATCTAGCAGCCTCGGGCGACGGCGGCTACAACAACAATGGCCCGCCGATGTGGTTCCCGACCGTCGTCGCAGTCGGCGGCACCGTGCTCTCCAAGAGCGGTTCGACCTACAGCGAAACGGTTTGGAACGGCGCGGGTTCGGGTTGCTCGCCGAGTCAAACGAAGCCGTCGTGGCAGCACGACGCGGGTTGCAGCGGACGCACCGCTGCCGATGTTTCGTCGGTCGCCTGGCAGCTTGCCGAATATGACACCTACGGCTACAGCGGTTGGTTCACGGTCGGCGGCACCAGCGCGGCGTCGCCGCTCATCGCATCGGTCTATGGTCTGGCCGGCAACGCCAGTGCCCAAGACGCGGCGAAGAGACTCTGGAGCCTCAAGAAGAAGCACCACAAGCACTGGTTCAACGACATCACGACCGGAAGCAACGGTTCGTGCAGCGGGAGCCAGTCCTACCTCTGCCACGGCGGACCGGGCTACGACGGACCGACGGGTTGGGGAACGCCCAAGGGCATCAAGGCCTTCTAAATCTAGAGACCCCGAAAGGCCTAACAAAAGAGAGGCGGCGCATCGCGCCGCCTCTTGCTATTCCTCGTCGGGAATCCGCCGGTCTTCGTGCTGGTGATGAAGGAAGAACCAAGGCCCCTTCGGGGCGTGGATCGGCACGAAGGCGCGCGGCGGCGCATTGAAATCGAAGCAGTCCGCGGCCGGCGAGGTTGCGCGCGCATCGGCGGCCGCGAGCTGCGGTAATCCATAGAGATCTTCGGCGAAGCGCAGTACGCTCGCCGTCTCATACTGCACGTGCGAAACGTAGTTACTCTTTGCGTACGGTGAGATCACGAGCAGCGGAACGCGGAAACCGAGACCGTCGTAATCTTTGAAGGGCGGCGCGACCGGATCGTAGAGGCCGCCCCAATCGTCCCACTGCACGAAGATGACGGTCGAATCCCAGAACTTGGTCTTGCCGACCGCATTGACGATTGCCGCGACCCACGACGGACCGAAGCCGCCGCCGCAGTTGATGTGATCGGAGTTCGCGCAGATCGGCGTGATCCACGTAAAGTTCGCGAGCTTGCCCTTTGGAACGTCGGTGAGAAACGTCCGCTGCGGCGTAATCACGTTCTTCGTCCAGTCCGGGCCTTCGTATATGTGCTTTACCGCCTGATAGCTCGACCAGACCCCCCCGAATCCGCTCGACGGCGTGTCGTACTTACTCGAATAGAACTTCCAGGAGAGCCCCGCGCGGTCGAGCTCGTCGCCGAGCGTTTGATAGTCGAAGCACGGCGACTCCGTCGGGCCGTACGTGCGGTTCTTGCGAATCGTTTTTACGAAATCGCTCGGACCCGGGACACAGCCCCACGGGCCGTACGGGAGATCGACGCTCGTCTGCGCCTGCGCGGCGATAGCGTATTGGTGTGCGACGAAGCTCTCGTCGATCTGCGATTGGAACATGCGATCGGCAAGCACCCACTCGTGCGCCATGTCGAAGTAGGGTTGTGAGTCCTCGTGCGGCACGTAGACGTACTGGGCATGCTTCACGTAAGAGGGCGGGTCGGCGGTCCGCTCCTTATCGAAGCCGTTCATGCGGCAGTGCGTACCCGGAAGTTTTCCGGTTCCATTACACGCCGCAAACATCGCGATCGCCGAGTGATCGATCTCGTATTTGAAGCGCAGACGAACCGGCTTGAGCACGACCGTTTTTCCGGCGGAGTCTTTTCCGCGAGAGACGGTGTAGGCGCCGGGATAACCGTAGAAGAGATCGTTGAAGCTGCGGTTCTCTTGCACCACGTAGACGATGTGCTCGATCTTGCCTCTGCCGATCGGGGAGGCCCCGCCGCCGGCCGGAACGGGCGCCTGCGCGACGGGCGAACAGGCGTCGAGCGCAAGGACGGCAACGCAGAGTGCGGCAGCGTAATGCTTGTTCACGGAGAGAGCGTGCTATACCACCGCGCGCCGATTGTCCTCGTTCCTCCGAAGGGAGGCCGATTGGGGAACCCTAATGGCTTCTTTCCCAGGCTCGACTAGAAAAAGGAGCACTCGTGAACGCAACTCTTAGACTCGCGGTGCCGTTCGTAGCGGCGCTTGCGCTTGCCGCCTGTAACGCGGGCGGTACGTCCAGCGTGCCGGGATCGACCGGTACGGCCACCCAATCGCAATCACATACGCTCGCGCCGGATTGGCAGGCCAAGGGTCTGGCGAAGCCGGCTTGTCCTCAAGTCACCGGCAAAGCGACGTGCTTAGCGCTCATCCAATCGAAGAGCGGCATCAGCCCGGACGTTGCCGGCTGGGCTCCCGCGGACTTCCAGGCACGTTACCATCTGCCGTCGTCGACGAAAGGAACGGGACAGGTTGTCGCGATCGTCGATGCCTACGACAATCCGAACGTTGCGACCGACGTTGCGGCCTATCGTACCGAGTTCGGACTCCCGGCGGCCAACTTTAAAAAGTACAATCAGCTCGGCCAGCAGAGTAATTACCCGAGCGGAAGCGTCGGTTGGGGCGTTGAGATCGATCTCGACGTTGACATGGTCTCGGCGGCCTGCCCCAACTGCACGATCTATCTGGTTGAAGCGAACAGCAACAACACCAGCGATCTCGAAGCGGCTGAGACCGAGGCGGTGACGCTCGGTGCGCACATCATCAGCAACAGCTATATCTGCTACGATTCGTCCTGCGGTTACACCGAGTCGGACTTCGATACGCCGGGCGTGCTCTATCTGGCCGCGTCGGGCGACGGCGGCTACAATAACAACGGTCCGCCGATGTGGTTTGGATCGGTCGTCGCGGTCGGCGGCACCGTGCTCTCCAAGAGCGGTTCGACCTACAGCGAAACGGCGTGGAACGGCGCGGGTTCGGGTTGCTCGCCGAGTCAAACGAAGCCGTCATGGCAGCACGACGCGGGTTGCAGCGGACGCACCGCTGCCGATGTTTCGTCGGTCGCCTGGCAGGTTGCCGAGTATGACACCTACGGTTACAGTGGTTGGTTCACGGTGGGCGGCACCAGCGCGGCATCACCGCTCATCGCAGCAGTCTACGGGCTGGCCGGCAATGCCAGCGCCCAAGACGCGGCGAAGAGACTCTGGAGCCTCAAGAAGAAGCACCACAAGCACTGGTTCAACGACATCACGACCGGAAGCAACGGTTCGTGCAGCGGAAGCCAGTCCTACCTCTGCCACGCCGGACCCGGCTACGACGGACCGACGGGTTGGGGAACGCCCAAGGGCATCAAGGCCTTCTAAGGTCGCCATTCGACACGAAGAGAGAGCCCGGCTCACCCGCCGGGCTCTCTCTTTAGCGTGCCGAGGGCGTGATGCTAATTGCCACCGCGTAGAGTTCCTCACCGCGAATGCCTCGAGCGCGAAAGACCTTCATCGGTTTGCCGCCCGCCGGATACTGCCAGCGCCCGATCAGCGTATCTTGCTGTCCGGCGGTGGTGACGACGTCGCCACCGGAAATCCAAAACGTGACGCCGCGGTTCGCAAGCCCTTTGAGGTGCGTCGTGCCGAGAATCGAAGCGCCGCTGGGCGCGACCTGCACGCGATCGATCGCGGCGAAACGGCGCGCGAAGCCGCTATCCTCGATCGCGAGGTTCGCTCCGTCCCATTCCACGCCGCCGGGACGCACGAGCTGCGGGCTCAGCGCGAGGTTCGTCAGCGTGGCGGATCCCTTGGCGAGCTCGGCGAGCTGATACGAGCCGCTTCCGTCGACGAAGAGATTTCCGCTGCCATCGTAACCGCAGAACGCGACGCTCATCTGCGAATCGAAGTATCGACTCGGCGTGCCGCTTGCGTGCTTGTAGATCGCCACGTTGTTGGTGCCGCCGGTGCCTAGATCGTAGCTCGTGACGGCGAGATCGCCCGTCAGCGGATCGCTCGAGCAATCGGACGCCACGTAGCCATCGTCGTGCAGCGTCGCAACCGGCGTCGTCCCGCCGTGCGCGTACTCCTCGATCAGCGACGACGTCGCGCTCTGCTCCACCGTGAAAAAGACGTTTCCGCTTGCGTCGGCGCAGGCTCCCCAGACTTGGTCGCCGGCGCCGATCGTGAATCTTCCAACGACGCCGCCGCGCGGGTACGAAAAGACGAAGGCGTGGCCCTCGATCGTGGCGGCGTAGAGCAGCGGCCCGTTCTTCGTCCCGCGTGTGGATGGGCTACCCAGCGCGGGCGCCGATTGCGTGGGCAGCGGCGCACCGGCGCAGCCGGTGCTCGCAACAACAATCAGGACCGTCGCTATACGGATGAGATGAGGCTTCACGACTAGGTTATTGGCGCTCGCGCCGGGAAGCCATCGCAAGGCCCGAGGTTTCTTCCGAAAGAGAGCTTTCTTGAATCTACCCTCAAAGCTTGCGGCGCCGCTTCTTGTGGCGCTCGCGGTGGCGGCATGCGGCGGCTCGTCGGATCTGCCCCTTACCAATGGTCGAACCTTGCCGGCGACGCCCTCCTGCCCCGGAAGCCGCGCCGGTCAGGCTCAGTGCGACCTCTTGGTCGAGAAGACGGGCGTGCGTCCCGACCTTGCGGGCTGGACGCCGGCGAACTTGCGAGCGGCCTACGATCTGCCGTCGACGCGTAAAGGCGCCGGTCAGATCATCGCGATCGTCGATGCGTTCGACAATCCGAAAGTTGCAAGCGACCTTGCGGCATATCGAAAGTATTTCAAGATTCCGCCGGTCACGTTCGCGAAGTACAATCAAGAGGGAAAGCAGAGCAACTATCCCGAGAAGAACAAAGGATGGGGGCAAGAGATCGATCTCGACGTCGAAATGGTCTCCGCCATCTGTCCGAACTGTACGATTTATCTGATCGAAGCGCGGACGAACACGCAGCAGAACCTCTACGATGCCGAAAAGACCGCCACGACGCTCGGTGCATCGATCATCAGCAATAGCTGGGGCGGCTACAACAACTATCCATCCAACGGAGCCTTCACCGTGCCCGGCATTACCTACGTCGCCAGTGCCGGCGATGAGGGATACGGCATGCAACAACCCGCCGATTACGTTACGGTCGTTTCGGTCGGCGGTACGGTTCTTTCAAAAAATGCTGGGAAATACAGCGAGACCGTCTGGGAAGACACCGGCGGCGGCTGTTCCGACATCCCGAAACCGCGGTGGCAGCACGATCCGCGATGCACCTATCGCACCGGAAACGATGTTTCGGCAGTCGCATCGAACGTGGCATTCTACGACACCTACGGGCTCGACGGATGGGGTACTGCCGACGGCACCAGCGTCGCGGCGCCGATCATTGCGTCGGTCTTCGCGCTCGCCGGCGATGCTTCTGCGCAGGAGGGTGGACGAAAGTTTTGGCACCTGCGGCGCAAACGCTCGCACGGTCTGCACTACGTCATGACGGGTCAAATCGCAAACTGTCCGCCGAGCCTGCAAGGCACCTACCTCTGCACCGCCGGCACGAATCAGTTCGAAACATACTCGAGTCCAGCCGGATGGGGTACGCCCAACGGCATCGCCGCGTTCTAGCCCGATGCTCGCGAAGAGCGCGCTGCGATTGATTGCAGCCGCGCCGTTGATCCTCTGCGTCACAGCGTGCCAGAGCAGCCCTTCCTTTGCGCCTGCGCGAAGCGCAGTCCCGAGCGGGGCCCGGAGGGTCAGCATCTCCCCCATCCAGCACGTGGTCTTCATCATTCAAGAGAACCGCTCGTTCAACAACCTCTTCATGGGTTTTCCGAAGGCAACGACGCAAAACTACGGATACGACACCACCGGGAACAAGATTTCGCTCCACTCGCAAGACCTCGCGACGACTTGGGACATCGACCACTTCTCGCCCGCCTTCTTCAAGGCTTGCGACGGCACGAAAGGACTGCCCGGCACGCACTGCAAGATGGACGGCTGGAATAATGAGATTGTGGGGTTCGGTGCCCCGAAGAACTTCGCATACGCGTACACGCCGCAGAGCGAGATCGGGCCGTACTGGAGCATGGCGAAGGAGTATGTACTAGCCGACAAAATGTTCGCTTCGAATCTCGACGGCAGCTTCATCGCGCACCAGTACGCGGTCGCCGCGTACGCCAGCCACGCGGTCGACGGTCCACTAAGCGCCTGGGGATGCGAGGGCGGAAAGACCGACACCATCGGAACGCTGACGAAGAAACGCACGACGGGTCCGTCGATCGTCACCTGCTTCGACAATCCGACGATCGGCACCAACGCCGACACCGCCGGAGTCTCTTGGCGCTTCTACACGGGCGGCATCTACTCCGACGGCGGTCTCTGGTCGTCGTACCAAGCAATTAGTTCCGTCTACAACAAGGCCGACTGGAGCACCGACGTCATCAATCCGCCGGCGCAATTTCTTACCGACATCGGCAACGGTCAACTTGCGAACGTCACCTGGATCACACCGAACTATGCAACCTCCGACCACCCTGGGCTCAATGCAAGCGGCGGCCCGGCTTGGGTGGCGAGCCTCGTCGATGCGATCGGCACGAGCCCATTCTGGGACTCAACTGCAATCTTCATCATGTGGGACGATTGGGGCGGATGGTTCGATCCGGTCAAACCAGTCTTCAAAGATTACGACGGCCTCGGCTTCCGCGTGCCGCTGATCGTGATTTCACCGTACGCAAAACAAGGCTCGGTGACGCACACGCAGTACGAGACCTCGAGCGTGCTGCGCTACATCGAAGACAACTTCAACCTTCCGCAGATGGCCAAGAGCGACGCTCGCGCGAAAGACCCCGCAGCCGACCCGACTGTTTTCAACTACGGCCAGTCCCCGCGAGCGTTCAAGAAGATTCACGGGGCCAAACCCGCAGCATATTGGTTCCAGCTCGAACGCAACTCGACGCAGCGCGGCAAACCCGGAGCAATCATCGGTGACGATTAAAGGCCTTCTTCCGCTCGTCGTCATTCTTGCAATGACGGCCTGCTCGTCCTTCGACTCCGCTCCCTCCGGTCGCTACGCTCAGGATGACACGTTAAAGGGTGGCACGTTACCAGCGGCACAACAATCCATGTGTCATCCTGAGCGTAGCATCGCGAAGCGATGCGGAGGCGAAGGGCGGAGGACCGCGCCGGGCAGCCCCATTCAGCACGTGGTTTTTATCATTCAGGAGAACCGCTCGTTCAACAATCTGTTCATGGGCTATCCCGGCGCGACGACGCAGAACTTTGGCTACGACTCGAAGGGCAAGAAGATCGTGCTGCACGCGCAAGGTCTCGACACTTCGTGGGATCTCGATCACTCCTCGCAGACCTTCTTCAACGTCTGCGACGGTCAAGGGAGCCTGCCCGGAACCGATTGCAGGATGGACGGGTGGGATACCGAGGGCGCTGGATTCAAGCATCCGCCGAAACCCGCTTACGCGTACACGCTGAAGAAAGAGATCCAGCCGTATTGGGAGATCGCAAACCAGTACGTGATCGCCGACCAGATGTTCGCCTCGAACCTCGACGCCAGCTTTATCGCGCATCAGTACGCGATCGCGGCATACGCGAGCCACACGGTCGACAGTCCGGGCTTCCGTTGGGGGTGCGAGGGCGGGAAGTCGAACACGATCGGCACGCTAACGAACGCCCGAACCTTCGGCCCGCGCATCGTTGCCTGCTTCGACAATCCGACGATCGGGAGCAAGGCCGATAAAGCGGGCGTGAGCTGGCGCTACTACACGAGTCCGATCTACAGCGACGGCGGTCTCTGGTCGGCCTACCAAGCCGACGGCAAGATCTACAAAGGTCCCGACTGGAAGAACGACGTCATCACTCCCCAGTCGCAGTTTCTCACCGACGTCGCCGGCGGAAAACTCGCAAACGTTACCTGGATCACCCCTACGTACGAAGCCTCCGATCACGCCGGATTCAGCTCGAACCAAGGGCCCGCGTGGATCGCCTCGCTCGTCGACGCGATCGGCGCGAGCAAGTTCTGGGGCTCGACCGCGATCTTCATCATGTGGGACGATTGGGGCGGATGGTTCGATCCAGTGCCGCCCGTCTACGAAGATTACGACGGCCTAGGATTTCGCGTGCCGCTACTCGTTATCTCACCGTACGCCAAGCAAGGCTCGGTGACGCACACGCAGTACGAAACGGCGAGCGTGCTGCGCTACATGGAAGATAACTTCGGCCTCCCGCAGCTCGCGACGAGCGATGCGCGCGCAAACGATCCCGCCGCCGATCTAACGGTCTTCGATTACGGCCAGTCGCCGCGCGCCTTTAAGAAAATCGCCGGTTCCAAGCCGCTCTCCTACTGGATCCGGCTCGAGCGCAACTCGCGGTTCCACGGCAAACCGGAGACGATCATCGGTGACGATTAAACCGCTCGCGTTCTTTGCACTCGCTGCGCTACCCGCATTGGATGCGTGCTCACCCTTCGCCGTTCGACAAGCTCAGGGTGACACGTTACCGACGGCGCAGCGAAGGGTGAGCGCCTCTCCCATTCAGCACGTGGTCTTCATCATTCAGGAGAACCGGTCGTTCAACAACCTCTTCATGGCCTTCCCCGGCGCAACGACGCAGAGCTACGGGTACGACACCTCAGGCGATAAGATCGCGCTGCAGCCCGCCGATCTCTCGACCCAGTGGGATATCGATCACTCGGCGGCGGCTTTCTTCACCGCCTGCGACGGAACGGGGCAACTGCCCGGAACGAACTGCAAGATGGACGGCTGGAACGGCGAGAAAGCGACGCTCCACGCTCCGCCGAACGCGCCGTACGCGTACGTGCCGCAGAGCGAGATCGCGCCGTATTGGGCGCTCGCCAAGCAGTACGTGCTCTCCGATCAAACCTTCGCTTCGAATCTCGATGCGAGCTTCGTCGCGCATCAATACGCCGTCGCGGCGTTTGCCGATCGCTCGGTCAACGGCCCCGACGGACCGTGGGGCTGCGAAGGCGGAAAACTCACCACCACGCCGCTTTTGACCAAGAAGCGGACCGTGAGCAAGAATCGCGTCGTCACCTGTTTCGACTTCCCGACCCTCGCCGGCGAGGCCGATGCGGCCGGCACGAGCTGGCGGTTTTATGCAGAGGGCATCTACGATTACGGCGGCATCTGGTCGTCGTTTCAAGCCGACGACAAGATCTATAACGGCTCCGATTGGAAGACCGACGTCATCAGCCCCGGCTCACAGTTCATCACCGACGTCGGCAAGGGCGAACTCGCGAACGTTACCTGGATCACGCCGACCTATCCGAACTCCGACCACGCGGGGCTGCAATCGAGCAGCGGACCGGCTTGGGTCGCCTCGCTCGTCGACGCCGTGGGCACCAGCAAGTTCTGGAAGTCGACGGCGATCTTCATCATGTGGGACGACTGGGGCGGCTGGTTCGATCCGGTACCGCCGGTCTACAAAGATTACGATGGGTTGGGTTTCCGCGTGCCGCTGTTGATCGTCTCGCCGTATGCAAAGAACGGTTCCGTGACGCATACGCAATACGAGACGTCGAGCGTGCTGCGTTTCGTCGAGGACAACTTCAACCTTCCGCAGATGGCCAAGAGCGACGCGCGAGCGAACGATCCCGCGAGTGACGCCGCCATCTTTGATTACGCCCAGTCGCCGCGCAAGTTCAAGAAGATCGCGGGTGCCAAGCCGCTATCGTTTTGGCACAAATTGGAACGCTCGCCGGCACCGAGGCCGGCGAGCATGATGGGTGACGACTAGAGCGCTCTACGGGCCGGGGATGAGGCCGACTACAGCCGTGCTGCACTCACTCGGATAATAGTAGAAGCATGCGTTTGCCGTTTCGGTAAATTTCGCCATCCCATGGGGACCAGGAGCGAACACTTTGTGCTCCTGGACGTAGTTCTCGGTCGGATTGCCGGGGCTCGGCGCGAACCACGAGGGGAGCTGGCGGTCCATGTTCTTACCGCTCTTGGTCATCGAGATCGAATCGGTCGCCACGAGTTCGTATTGCGATCCGGAGCAGCTCGGTCCGCCGCACCAATTCCAATACGGGCCCGTCGTGTGTGGCGAGATCGTAACGCAGAAACTGAACTTCGACAGAGGGCAAATATTTCTGACCGCCGGTTTGAGGGCCACCGCGTGGATGCTCACGGCATAATGGGCAGTCGATAAAGTGTCATCCTGACTTTGTGGAAGGGCGCTGGCAGGCACCGAGTTGCCGCTGCTTGAGCAAGCCGCGAGCATGAGACCGAATGCGAGTGCGCCACTCGCGAGAAGAACGGTACTACGCAAGATCGACTCCTTTTAGCTCGGTTGTAAAGGCGGGGGGCCGTCCAAGGGTGGCAGTGCTCGCTTGTATGCTGCCAAAGACTTCGGCCTCCTGCCGGATAAGACCGGGAAGTGACGAGCCGCGCGTTCCTCGCCCTCGCATTCGCCATCGCTACAGCGCTGCTCGCTGGGTGCCAGAGCGGCCCTTCCCTTGCGCCTGCACGAAGCGCAGTACCGAGTGAACGTAACAACGGTGTCATCCTGAGCACGCGTAACAACAGTGTCATCCTGAGCGTAGCGCGGAGCGAAGCGAAGCGCGGAGTCGAAGGGCGAAGGGCGACGCCGGGCAGCCCGATCAAGCATGTGGTGTTCGTGATTCAAGAGAACCGCTCGTTCAACAACCTCTTCATGGGTTTTCCGGGCGCGAAGACCGCGAAGTTCGGTTACGACTCCACCGGCAAGAAGATTGCGCTTCAAAGCAGCGATCTCGGTATCACGTGGGACATCGGTCACTCCGCGCAAGCCTTTTACGCCGCCTGCGACGGCACCGGAAAGATTCCCGGCACCGACTGCAAGATGGACGGCTGGAACAACGAGGAAGCCCTCGGAAAGTATCCGCCGAATCCGCAGTATACGTTCGTCGCGCAGAATCAAATCGCGCCGTATTGGACGCTCGCGAAGCAGTACGTGCTTGCCGACGAGACCTTCTCTTCCAACCTCGACGGCAGCTTTATCGCGCATCAGTACGCGGTCGCCGCATTCTCGAGCCACGCTTGGGATTATCCCGACGGCCCGTGGGGATGCGAAGGCGGCAAAAACGACACGATCGCGACCGTCGTGGGCGGACGCAAGCTCGGCCCGCGCATCGTCGTCTGCTTCGCCAACCCGACGATCGGCTCGGAGGCTGACGCGAAGGGCGTGAGCTGGCGCTTCTATACGGGCAGCGTCGGCAGCGACGGCGGCCTTTGGTCGTCGTATCAGGCCGATCACCCAATCTACCACGGATCCGATTGGAAGACGGACGTCATCAATCCGCCATCGCAGTTTCTCACCGATATCGCCGAGCACAAGCTCGCTGACATCACGTGGATTACGCCGACCTATGAGACTTCGGACCATCCGGGCGCGGACGCCACCCAGGGTCCGGCGTGGATTGCAAGCATCGTCGACGCGATCGGCGAGAGCAAGTATTGGAACTCGACGGCGATCTTTATCGTCTGGGACGATTGGGGTGGAATGTTCGATCCGGTCAAGCCGATCTACAAAGATTACGACGGTCTTGGTTTCCGCGTGCCGCTGCTCATGGTCTCGCCGTATGCCAAGCAAGGCTCGGTGACGCACGTGCAGTACGAGACCACGAGCGTGCTGCGATTCATCGAGGATACCTTCGGCCTGCCACGGCTCAACAAGAGCGACGCGCGCGCTGCGAATCCCGCAAGCGATTCTACGGCCTTCGATTTTGCACAGAAGCCGCGCAAATTCAAGAAGATTCCGGGCTCGAAGCCCGCTTCGTATTGGAGCGAGCTCGAGAGGAACTCGACGGTACGCGGCGTGCCGGGGACGATTCTCGGTGACGATTAGAACGTTCGCCGCGCTCGTTTTCGCAGAGGGATTGAGAGGTCTTTAAAGATGCAGAGATTAGCGCTCGGAGTTTGCGCGGTCATCCTGACGATGACGGCCTGCGGGTTCGGCGGCGTCGCCGGGGCGCCTCAGATTGCTCGATCGAACGGGGTCACCGCATCCGAGCCCGTAAGGATCCGCATCTTCGGATTGCCGAATAATCCGCCGTATTATTTCCCGACGGCACTTACCGCTGGACCGGACGGCGCGGTCTGGGTGGCCGACGACATCGACCAAGACGCCGGAGCGAGTGCCATCGTGCGTATCGCGCCTTCGGGCCAGGTAAGCCGTACGTTCCACTATCAAAATGACGCAAGCCCGGCGTTCACCGATATCGTCACCGGGCCCGATGGCGCGCTCTGGCTTGCGGACGCGGGCGATTACCAAATCCTTCGGGTGACGACCCAGGGCGCGATGCAAGAGTTCTTAACGGGCTATCGCAGCACGTTGTCCGCAATCGTCAGCGGGCCCGATAAGGCGCTGTGGTTCACGTACGACAATGCCATCGGGCGAATCACCACGTCCGGGCAAATCACGACCTACAGCCGCGGTATCTCGCCGACGTTCATCGAAGACATCGCGCTGGGATCCGATGGCGCCTTGTGGTTCACGGAACAGACCGGCGATCGCATCGGCCGTATTACCCCGCAAGGGAAGGTTACCGAATACTCCGAGGGCATTTCACCGGGTGCCGGACCCTATTCTATCGCGCCGGGTCCGGACGGCGCTCTCTGGTTCACCGAACAGGCCGGTCGAATCGGACGCATCACCACCCGTGGGCAAGTGACCGAGTACTCGCAGGGCATAACGCCGACCGAATCGCCGGTCGACCTCGCCGCCGGTACGGACGGGTCGATGTGGTTTACGGAATACGAAACGCACGGTTCGTATGGACGCGACGCTTCGAAGATCGGCCGCATTACGATGGCGGGACGAATCAGAGAGTATTCACGGCTCGATCAGAACGCGGCTCCTACCGGCATCGTCGCAGGTCCCGACGCAAGGCTGTGGTTCGTCGAAACTAATACCGACAGAATAGGTCGGATCACGCTGTAGGGAGCCGTCGCAACAACTCAACCGGAGGCGAAGATGCAGATATCGGGCGCTATCGCGCAGTTGCGAACGACCGACCTCGACGAGTCGATACGATTTTACGCTACAAAAGTGGGATTAACGCTCGAGTTCCAGTACGAGGACTTCTACGCGGGTATTCGGGCCGGCAATCAGCTCTTTCACCTAAAGCGTGTTGACCAAAAAGACCCTTCGATCGATTTTGTGGAAAAGGGCGAGCACTTCCACCTCTATCTAGAAACAGACGATGCCGCAGCCGCCGCAGAAGCATTGCGGAGAAATGGGGTTCGCCTTGTCAAAGACGTTCATGAAACCGCCTGGGGTACAAAAGAATTCGTCATCAACGACGATCAAGGGCATACGTTGTATTTCGGTGAGCGTCGACGGCCCGCGATCACAGAATAATTCCGCTGGAAGACAACTTCGGCTCGTAGCGGTGCACTTGCGTCAGGCAACAGCGCTGGGCGCTGCCGCGATGATCTTCGTTATCGGCCGAGATTCGATCGTAAGCCGTCGCGCACGTGCTCCATCTAACCCTGCCACGTCGTTCAGCGTGTCCCGAATTTCGAAAACCTGATCCAACCCCGTTATCTGGAACAAGCGAAGGATCGCCCCATGAAGCCCGACCACGACCAACTTGGCGTCGCGCTTATGGGTGGCCTCGTTCAAGGCGACCAAACGTTGGAGGACAGCCGAGTCGATATACGTCGTTTTCCGGAGGTCCACAACCACAACCGGCGCGCTTTGGACGATCGCAAAGGCGTCAATCAGACGCTCCCGTTCCGCGAGGTCGAATTCACCCTCTAGCTGGATTACGAAAAAGCACGGCGCTGCAGGCTCGGTCCGATCGATTTTGAGTTCTCGCATGTCTCGGTCCCCCCAAAAGCGGAGCGTTTATGAGAGCAACTAAAAACCTGACGCTGCCTATTATTCATAGCAGCAGTGGTCCTGTCAAGTAGGTAATAAACAGCTCGCGTAAGCAAGCGGCACTGTCAAAAGGCCTAGCCTCGGGCTCTGGCTCGCAACCTTTCAGTCCGAGCATCGATGGAAGCCCTCGGCGGGGCCGGCGGGCGGCATTAGCGGAGCTGTAAGCGCGACGTATTCTGCGTGATCTCTAGGGGCCGGACAGGGCGTGATCGGGGCCGGTGGCGTTCCTAGGGGGCAAGTGGGCTTGCGCCCCGTTAGCATGAGCGTCGCTACGCGATACCGACCCTTCCACGGCGCAGCGGCCGCTCGTAAAGCTCAAGGCCGGCAATAGCGGAGGTTTCGCCGCTCGGGTATCACGCGTTAGTCCCCCATTTGGCGGCTCGGTGCGCGAGTCTCGCCCATCTCGACCTCTTGAGCCGCTTTCGCAATCACCTACGAGCAGTATCTCAACGTCGCCGGTACTCAAGCGGGGTACGAGCGTCGAACAGTCGCTGTAGACCTCGAAATAAGAATCACGGACTCGCAGCGCTTCTACTCAGGTTTGGATGGGGAGTGGAGCATCAGATTGACGATCGCCAGCTCGACTGCCGCATCGGCCAAGTAGATCGGAGAAATTCGTCGCCGGCAGGCATGCACGATATCGATACCGGCGAATGCCAATGCCGACGTGCACGATAGCACAAGCGAGGCAGGATCCACTTCCTCCGATCGGCTGCCCAGCCACAAGGACAGCCCGATCGAGGTCGCGAGCAATCCCACCATTTGCACGAGCCAACGATCGCGCTTCTTTCCCGTCAGCGCTTCGAACGTACGCATGGAAACCAACGGCGCCATGCCGGTCACGCAATAATAAATCGCTTGGCGTCGTAATATGCGTCGACGGTTGGGCATGCTGCAAGATTACAAGATGAGCGAAGCCTTACCGGATCACTTCCGCTTCGCCGGCTTCTTCGGCTCGCCCATTGCTGCATCCAGGCGTTGCCGAGCTCTCGTCCACTTTTCGCCTAGATCGCTTCGCTCGTCCGCACTGATGAGTTTACGCGCTATGGTAAAGACGGTCGACTCTTCCTCTTTGACATGATGCTTTATGCTCTCGCTCAGGACTTGCAGCTCGGCCTTGAACTTTTCATCGGGCTTACGGCCAAATTTTAGCAATGCGATGAGGTGAGCCGCGACGTCGTGTTCGGTATACGCCTCGTATACGTCAACGAGCTGTTCCTCTTCCTCGGCGTTTTTACGGAGGCGCGAGTAAAACAAGCGCTCCTCGATCTGAACGTGGGTGGAAAGTGCATATTCGATGCGCTTCGCCAGTTCGGCGAGTTTCTGGTCGCCCGGCTCACATTTTTCGGCCTGGTCGAGCATCGCCGCGGCCTCCCGGTGTTCTTTTTTGATAACGTCTAAGATATCCGTCATCAGCGGCCGACGCCGAGAATGAACAGGACCACGAGCAGAAGAAATGGCGCGCCTAGCAGCCACAGAATAATCAACGGCATGAGCTTAGAGATTTCCTTTCTGCGCTTCGACATAGGCGTTGCGCTTGCGATAATGGGTGAAGGTCATCGGCTCGCCCGAACTCATCCAGCCTCCGATGACGCTGCCGATAAGTCCGACTAGCAGAGAGGCAACGGCGACTAACGCCGAGTTGCGTGCTACGTCGGGTGCGACCGGTGCGGCGACTGCTGCGCCGATCGGCGACGCGACTAATCCTCCATACCAGCCCCCGAAAGCGTTGCCGGCTCCAATGGCGAGCAGTGCGACCAAGAGCGGCGTCGAGACTAGCCACGCGATGACTCCGTGAAGAATGGTTGGTTCGGAGTAGCGGGCGCCGGTTATTTTGCCGGCCGCCCATCCGCCGATCACGAAGCTGAAAAATGCCGCGCAAATGATGACTGCAACGCCGACGAACGAGGCCGTCCGCAATGACGAGAACTTCTCTAGAGAGGTCGCGCCGACGGCCGTGCCTAGTAATCCGAAGATCAACGCCGCCGACAGCGATGCGATGGCGCCGACCCATACTGCACTCCAGTTAACATTCCAGGCTATCCAAGTCTCTGGCCGCGGATACGGCTCGTACTCTGCTTTCATTCACTCCTCCAAGTTGGCTTCTGCTGTGTTGCCCAATCGTGAAGCGAGCGAAACATTCCGATAGCGGCTGCCACTTACGAAAAGGCGTCCGTCCTTCGACTACGCTCCCTTCGGGAGCTACGCTCAGGATGACACGTTCTTGGCGCACGCCGTGCGATGACACGTTCTGGGCGCACGCTGCGCGCAATAAAAAAGGAGGCCCGGCAAACTGCCGGGCCTCCCTATTCGTAGCTACCTAAACTACGTTGCCGAGTTTAGTAGAGGCCGGACGTCGCGTAGAACGTTCCGGCGCTCGGGAAGTAGTAGCACCGCCGGAGCACGCCGAAAGCCTCCGTCACTTTTTTTTCGTCAGGCTCGGCGTGAAAGCGGCGGCCTCCACGTCGTTTCCCTGGGTCAATCCCTTGTTGAAGCTGTAGAGGTAGGCAACGTGCGTCGGCTTATACGAGTAGACGTCGACTTGCCCGTATGCAATGTCGCCGAGCGCGAGCTCGTCACCTTTGCCGTTCAAGTTTCCGTAGAAGGAATCGCCTTCCAACGGAAAGGGACCGCCGACGACATGGCACTCGGGATTGCACCCCTTGTAGACCCAGATCGCGGGGGTCTCCCAATCGACCGAGATCAAATTGCCCACGTGGTCGCGCATCAGCCCGCCGTAAAAGGCGTTCTTCCAGCCCGACGCGGCCTGCCCCGATCCCTTACAACCCTTAAAGAACGTTAAGGTCGCCTTACTGAAGGAGGGATCGTTCTCCGAAGCCATCCAGCAGTCGCCGGTCGACTTCGAATAGGCGACGCCGCCGCCATAGTAGCTGATGTGCGAGCTGTGCAGCACGCGCGTGCAGCCGCCCTTGAGCGTGCAGACCGCGATGTTCCCCGATTTCTTGCTGCCGCTCTGCTCGATATTGCCGACGACGATCTGACCGGTCGAAGCATCGCCCGCGACCGCGTCGCTCGCCTGACCGTAAGTATCGGTGAACTTGCCCACCTGAGTCCTGCAGGCGCGCGGGCCTTTGTAGACGGTCACCTCGGCCGGATACCCGTTGGGTACGACGAGATTTCCCACGCTGTCGACGCTGAAGCCGTTGACGTACGCGGCGGCGATTTTGCAGATCGGCTTCGTGTTTCCCTTATTTGGCGCGACGTAGCCGAGCAGATCGGGGCCGTAGAACTCTGCGGCGTAGAGACCCACGATTTTCTTGTGCTTCTTGTCGTCGTAAACGAACGGCTGCGCAGGCTGCGTCCGCATCATGAATGGGTGCATCCACTGCGGGACGACGCTGACGGGTCCATCGGCGGTAGAGTCGGCCGCCGCCGGCGGCGTGAGGATGCGGGCACCGCAGCCCGCGAGGAACAGAGAAACGAGCGCTACACAAAGCGCTTTCGATACGGGGCGCATGACTTCGAGTCTCCTTGCAAATTTGTAGTTCCTAGAATGGAGGACTTACCTTGTCAATGCGGCTTCTGAGGGCTCGACTCCTTCCTACGGGCCGGCGCCCACGCTGACGACGGCTCCGACCGGCTGTTTCAGCCCGGTCGCCCGCGCGCTGGGCTTCCCTCCGGCCGGATAGGGCCAGAGATCGGCGCTGCTTCCCTCATGCGAGCAGTTCGCGTAATCGCCGCCGGCGACGCGGTGAAGGCCGACCCAGGCCTGTGCGACGTCACAGGCGCCCCCCAACGGTGTGCTCCCGGCAATCATGGCACTCTTCCCTGAGACGGCGAGCGAGTAGAGGCACGACGTCGCCGAGTTCTTGCAGCGCTGGTCGCCGAGCACGAGCTTCGAGCCGCTCCACGCCACCGTTCCAGGAAAATAGATCGTGCCGCCGGATACCGCAACGAGCGCGATCGAGCGCGCACCGTGCGGTAGAACGCCCAGCGCAAAAATGTGCTGCGAGTTGGTGCCGCTGACGTAGAGATTGCCGCTCGGATCGTACCCGGCGAAATAATACGAGGAAAGCGTCTTGTTCCCGTAGACGGCCGGCGTTCCACGCGCGTGTTTGTAAACCAAGACCGCCGCGGCGCCGCTGAAGTTCGCAATGTTCGTTACGGCGAGATTGCCGCTGCGCGGATCGACCGCACAGCCGGCGGGATAGCCGAGCGCATCGACGAGCTTCGCAATCGGCGTCGTTCCGCCGTGCGCGTATTCGCGCATCTGCATACCTTCGGTATTGGCGATCCAAACGTTACCGGACGTATCGGCGCACTCGCCCTGCGGCTGATCGAAACCGGTGAGTTTTCCGACCGGCTTGAGCGACGGATATGCGAAGACGCGCACGTCGAAGTCCCCTAGGTCGGAGATGTAGAGCAGCGACTTGGCGCTGCGCGCTTGCGGCATCATCCAGGAATCGCGGGTGCGCATCGCAGCGTTCGGCGCGAGCTGCGAGGCGCCGCCACAGTCGCTCAGCAATGCAAGCGCCAAAAGACAGACGGGCCCGCCGAAGCGGGCCCGTGCGTTGTTTGTCCGCAAATCGGACGCGGTTATCAGCCTACTTGGTGCTGATGGCCGCGCCGACCGGCAGCGCGTAGGCGCTGTCGGGCGTGGTGTAGTTCGTCGGCGTTCCGCCGCCGGTGTAGCCCCAGCGGTTGTACGAACTGCTGGCCGCGCCGCAGTACTCGTAGTCGCCGCCGGCGACGTACTTCATGCCGTGCGCCGCAATCGTGCCCTGGATCAGGTCGCAGACGTTGCCGCCGGAGTAGTTCGAATAGACGGTCGGCGTGCCGAGCGTCGTACCCGAGACCGGATAGCTGCAAGCTTCGGTCGTGTCGTTGCAGAGCTGATCGAAGACGACCCACTCACTGCGCGAGCCGTCCCACTGGACGGCGCCCGGGAAGTAGATCGTTCCGCCCGTAAGCGCCAGCGTGCTGCAGCTCGAGGAGCCGCAGACGGAGAGCTGGTAGGTACCGCTCGGGTCTCTACCCGCGACCCAGAGGTCGCTGCCCGGGCCGTAGCCGCCGAAGTAGTAGAAGTAACCGCTGGGATTCGTCAGAACCGTCGGGCTTCCGGAGGGGCTCGAGAAGACGAGGACTTGCCCCGCACCGCTCAACCCGAAGATGTCAAACACCGCGAGATTTCCCGTCGCCGGGTCTACCGCGCAGCCGACCGGATAGCCGTAGGCATCCGGATAGGTGTTCAGCAGCGTACCGGTGCGCGAGTACTCGAGCACGTTAAAGTCGCTGGTGTTGGCGATGTAGATGTTGCCGTGCGTGTCGTTACACATGCCTTGCGGCTCGCTGAAGCCGGTCAGCGTTCCCTTGAGCTGCATTCCCGGCATCGTGTAGATGTAGACGTCGTTCGTTCCGTCGTTGGACGCGAAGTAGAGACGCGGCGCGAGCGCGGCGTCGGGCGAGACCCACGACTTGTGCGTGTCCGAATGGACGTGACCGGTCCACTTCACGCCGATGAACGTGTCGGCGATGCCGTGACCGTGATGCTTCATCGGAATGGCGACGTGCGAGCTATTCGCGCTACCCGGCGCGAGGCCAAGTGCGCTCGTCGACGATCCGCTGCCGCTGCTGCAGCCGGCGATCAATGCGGCGGCCGTCAATACGCCGATGGCGTACGTGGCCGACCTCGTGATATTCATTCGAATGCTCCTTTTTTCTCTTTCATGAAAGTGCCTTAGCTAAGGCGGAACCACGGATCCGGCTTGAGCCGGGGCGGTAGTAGTCCGACGGCAGCAGCGATTTACCTGCAAAAACGGGGTCGCCGGACGTGGTTAGATATCGGTATCGACGGGTAAATTCGATGGCTTGCGGCGCAGGAAGTAGGCCCGCGAATACTTCGACCCGATCGGCTTGAACGCTATCGGCGGCTGCGAATAGTTGAAGCAATCGGCGATGCTCGTCGCGCGGCGATCGGTTCGCTCCAGCGACTTGAGCCCCCAGTTCGCTTCGATGTATTTGAGGATGCTGCCGAACTCGTACTGCGTGCTTGAGACATGCCCAGCTCTGGCGTACGGCGAGACGACGATCGCCGGCACTCGAAAGCCGAGCCCGCCATATCCGAGCTGCGGCGGCCCGCGATTGTCGTAGAGGCCGCCCCAATCGTCCCACACGATCACGATCGCCGTCGAGCCCCAATACGAGCTTTCGCCGATCGCGTTGACGACGCTCGCAACCCACGACGGCCCGGTGTCGGAGTTGGTTCCCGGATGATCGGAATCGTTTTGATCGGGAATCACCCATGAGACGTCTTTGAGCCGGCCGTTCGTAATATCGCTGAAGATCTGCTTCTGCGAGGCCGCGATGTGACCGTCGCTCCACTGCGGACCGTCGCGCACGGCTTTGATCGCATCGAACGCATCGAGGAGCTGGCCGTTGGCCGCACAGCACTCCGGCGGAACGTAGTAGCGCCACGAGACGCCTTTGGCGTCGAGCCGGTCGCGCAGCGTCGGATAGGTCAAGCACGGAAATGGCCCTTGCGCCGGCTTGTACACGTTATCTTTGGTAATCAGCGAGGTGCGCGTGCCGTGCGGCGCGTCGCAGCCCCACGGCGATTGCGAGGGCAGATCGACGAGCGCCTCGTTCGGCGCAATCACCGTGTCGCCGGCGATGAGATCCTGATGGGCGGTGAAACTGCTGCTCCCTTGCGTCGGGAACATATGCTCGGCCAAGACGTACTGTTTGGCCATATCCCAGTACGGCTGGATCTCGGCCGGATCGGTGTACTGATACGGATAGGTGCATTCGGGAATCCCGCCCACGAAGTTGACGGCATCGAAACCGTCCATCGCGCCGCCGTTGCGCGCGGTGTCGTAGCCTCTGTACGAGTGTGCGAGATCGTGCGGCTTGCCCTGGAGCATCGTGACCAGACCGCGCTCCTTGAGTTTGATGGTCTGCTCGCCTTTAATGCCGCAGGCCAAGTTCGGTTGCGCTTTGCCGGTCGTCGATCCGTCTGCGCCCGGAAACGTCGCGAAGAAATCGTTAAACGTGCGGTTCTCTTGAATCACGATCACAACGTGCTGGATGGGCGAGGCCCTCTGGGCCTCGCTCAGGACAGCGCTTCGCGCAGGCGCAAAGGAGGGGGCGCTTTGGCAGCCTGCGAGGAGCGCGGCGAGCGCAAGTGCCGCGCCGCTAGCCTTCGGCAATACTGGTCACCGCCGTCACGAGCGAGTCTTTCCCTTGCGTCGCGGTCCGCACGGCCATCACGACGTAATCGATGACTTCCGGGAAACGGCGCGCGTAGCCGCTCAAAAAACGCCACGAGAAGAGGCGCTTGGGCGAGAGATACTCGGCCTCGTAGAGCAAGAGCAGATTGGCAATCACGAAGTGGCGCATCGCTTTGCCGCGGTTGATGTGGACCCGCCAGCGCTTCGAGATGTCGACGTTGGTGAAGACGTCATTGCGCAGCGAGCCCGAGAGTACTGCGGGGCTCGCGGACACGAGGCTGTCGTATCGTTTAGGCATCCGTTCGCTGCGTTCGATTGCGGCCTTGCCGAAGTCGACGGTCCAGTACTCCGGCTCCGGCCGATCGATCGCGAAGACCCAGCGGGTGTTGCGGATGAGCGGGCGCACGAGTCGGGTCGCGCGGAAGAACTTCTCGAAGTACTTCGCAAAGTCGTCGAAGGCGATCTCTTTGGTCGCTTCGGAGCGATAGGTTTTTTCGAGCCGTTCGCCCTCGGCTTGCGCGCGCTGCTCGGCATAGGCGACCATGTCGTCGACGACGTTCTCGGTCAGCTCGAACCCCGACTGCGCCGACCAGCGGCTGCCGACCGGCATGATGACCAGCGACGTATCCGGCGTGCGCGACGCGTTCGCGATGAAGTAGTCGCGCATTTGCGGAGCCGAGACCAAGAAACGGTTCTCGTCCATTACCTCGCGGTGCAAGTGGCAGATGCCGCTTGCGAACGGGATCGCGTAGCGCGGACGAAGCTGCTGCGCGGCCGCGACGAAGGCTTCCATGTACGTTCGGCCGTCGACCGGAAGCCGGTCGGCCGGGTCTTCGAACGTGTAGCGCGTTGGATACGACCACGCCGGCGAGTGGCTGCGCAGCATGAAATCGGGCTTAGGATACTTGGCGCGGAAGGCGCGCCAGGTCGAGGGCAGCGGTTTGGCGTCGTTGAGATCGACGAGCACGGTACCGCCGGCTTCAACAACCGCGACGCTGTCGTCTTGAAAGCTGACCTGATAACTGGTGAGCGAGAAGTCGTCGCCGAGCGCAATACGCTCGCCGTGTCGGAGCTCGACGATGCGCTCGAATCCGATCTGCTCGAGCTGCTGCCGCAATCCGGAGATCGGGAATTTCGGGACGATTGCCGTCGTCGTTTTGCCGAACTTCCGCAACGTCTTTGGGTCGAAATGGTCGAAGTGCCAGTGCGTGATGTAGACGTAATCCGCGCCGAAAATATCGTCGCCGAAGATCGGCGGAGGCGCGTGCCACCACGCCGACCAGTAGGCAGGCTCGTTCAACCACGGATCGATAACCAGCCGTTTACCGCTTGCTTTAATCTCGAGACACGCGTGGCTGACGATGCGGAACTCCATGGGAACCCCTTCTTCAGGACCCCAGGCGGCCCTTTGCACTCAAACGTTAACACCGGTCGCTTTATGCTGCAGGGGGTCGCTGGACAAGTAAAAACAATTCTCGTCATGTTCCGTTGCAACACGACAATGCTTGTTCTGGCTGGAATCGTTCTCACGGCGGCAGCTTGCAGCAGCGGCTCCGTCTCACCAAGCTCGCCGGACGCCGTCAACTCCGGCTCGGCGGGAGCGACGAGAGCAGTCGGTGACGGCCAGTCTGGAAAAATCCAGCATATCGTCATCGTCATCCAGGAAGCGCGCAGTTTCGACAATCTTTTCTGCGAGTACTCCGGTGCGGCAGGGAAGTGTTTGAATGGCACGATCCCGCTGGAGGCAAACTGCACGCTCTCAGATACGTTCCAAGACTTCGAGCGCGATCGTAAGACCGGTAAATTCGGTAAGGAACGCGCCGACTGCTCGGGATATCGGCGTCCCGAGTATGCCCACGTCCCAAAGGATGAGCTGACGCAGTACTACCAACTCGCGCAGCAATACGTGCTCGGCGATCAGATGTTTTCCTCGACCGGCAACCCGACGTTTGAAGCGCATCAGTACGTTATCGCCGCGGGGTCCGCAAATGCGGAAAACCAGCCGTTCGGAAAGGCGCCTTCGGAGGGCTGCGTTTATCGTCAGTGGGTGCACGTCTTCGGCGGCGGCAAGGAGGCTGCGTGTTTCGCGTACCTAACGCTGGCCGATCGTTTAGACGCGGCAGGGCTGAGCTGGAACTACTATCGCACCGCCGATAACGCACACCCCATTGTCGATACCTGGGACGCCTTCGGATGGTTGAAGGGAGGAACCAGCGGGACCTCGCCGTCGTCGACGTTCATTACGGATGTCTGTTCGGGGAAATTGGCGACCGTAACGTGGGTTACGCCCGCGTTCGCCGATTCGGATCTCTCCGGATCGCTCTCCTCAACCGGTCCGCAATGGGTAGCATCGGTCGTTAACGCGGTCGGCGAGAGTCAGTTCTGGAGCTCGACCGCGGTCGTCGTCGTTTGGAGCGGATTTGGCGGATGGTACGATCACGTGCCGCCGCGGTATATCGACAGCCAAGGATTGGGCTTCCGCGTTCCGGTGCTGGTCGTATCGCCGTTTGCGCGAAGCGGTTATGTTGACCACGTACAGTTCGAGACGGGAAGCATTCTAAAGTTCGCCGAGGATACTTTTGGCCTTTCACCACTCGGGCCCAGCGACATGCGCGCCCGCGATCTTGCAGCTTCGACGCTCGACTTCCATCAGCGACCGAGAACCTTCGTTCCGATCGCAGGGGGGTCGGGTTGTAGCCGATGACATGGATGGCTATTCGGTGTCGACGGGGAGATACGAGGGTGGTCTGTGCAAAAAGTAGCTGCGTGAGTACTTCGCTCTGATCGCTGCAAACGCGTGCGGCGGCTGCGCGAAGTTGAAGCAGTCGATGATGCTGTTGGCGCGCTGATCGGTCGTTCCCAACGTGCCCAATCCCCAGACCTCTTCCATGAACTTGAGAATGCTGCCGAACTCGTATTGTGTGTGCGAAACGTAGCCGGGTTGGCTCGGATTCGTCCGCCGAGCGTACGGCGAGACGATCATCATCGGAACGCGGAACCCTAAACCGCCCCACTTGTCGAAGAACGGCGGCGGCTCGTGATCGTAGAGGCCGCCCCAATCGTCCCAGACGATCACGACCGCGGTGCTCTGCCAGTAAGAACTCGCGCCGACGGCATTGACGATGCTTGCGACCCACGACGGGCCGGTATCGGAGTGGTTGCCTGGATGATCGGAGTCGGGGTTTTCCGGCACGATCCAAGAGACGGACGGCAGCGTTCCGTTCGTAACGTCGCTAAAAAAGACGTTGGTTCGCGCGATGTTCGTCTTCCATTCCGGTCCCTCGCGCACGGCCTGGATCGCATTGAACGCGTTCCATAGAGAGCCGGTTCCGTAGGGCTCGGGCGGCGAATAGTATTTCCACGAAACGTACTTCGCGTCGAGCAAATCGCGCAGCGTCGGGTAGGTGAGGCACGGGAACGGGCCGTGCTGATACTCCTCGCGTACGTGCCCCTTCCTCACGACGAGCAGCGATGTGACGGTGCCGGGAGGCGCGTCGCAGCCCCACGGCCGGAGCGAGGGAAAATCGACGAGGCTCTGGGTGTTCTTCGGCTGGTTGATCAGCGTCGAGCCCGCGATCAGATCCTGATGCGCCGTGAAGCTCCCACTGCCTTGTGTTTGGAAGAGATGATCGGCGAGCACGTACTGCTGTGCGATCGACCAGTCGGGGGCGAGCTGGGTCGGATCGACGTACTGATAGACCTTCGTGCCGACCGCTCCGGGGCATTTCTTGCCCCCGCCCTCCAAGTCGAAGCCGTCCATCTTTCCGCCGTCGTAATCGATCGCGACGGTGCGGTAGGAATGACCGAAGTCGCACGCGCCGACCAGGTCCACTTTCTGCAACGGCACGTATTCGTCACCGGTTCCGGATGGATTCTCCATGTAGCCGCCCGCGGTACCGTCGGCGTTCGGAAACGTCGAGAAGAAATCATCGAAGCTGCGATTCTCCTGGATCACGAGCACGATATGCTGAATTGGAATGCGGCTCGTCGCCCGTTTTGCGCCGGCATCACGCGCGGGTAAGGCCGCCCCCATCGCGTCACCCTGAGCTTGTCTAAGGGCGAAGGGGGAGCACGACGTCATCGCCGCAGCGAGCCCGGCGCAAAGGAACGCGCGCATGATGGACCTCACTGCGTATCGACCGGCCGGTATGAAGGAGGCTCCGCCTCGAAATAGGCGCGCGAATACTTCGCCTGTATTGGCGTAAACGACCGGGGCGGCTGCGTGAAGTCGAAGCAGTCGACGATGCTCGTCGCGCGCTCGTCGGTACTCCCAAGGCTCCCCAGCCCCCAAACGTCCTCGACGAACTTGAGGATGCTGCCGAACTCGTACTGCGTGTGGGAGATGTAACCCGGTTTACTCGGATAGGCTTCGCGCGCGTAGGGCGAGACGACGAGCATCGGCACGCGAAAACCCAAGCCGCCCCATTGATCGAAGAACGGCGGCGGCTCGTGATCGTAGAAGCCGCCCCAATCGTCCCAGACCACGATCACGGCGCTCGTCGACCACTGGGAACTCTCACCGATCGCGTTGACGATGCTCGCAACCCACGACGGCCCGGTGTCGGAGCCGTTGCCGGGATGATCGGAGTTGGGATTGTCCGGAACGATCCACGAAATCGCCGGGAGCTTTCCTTTCGTGGCGTCGTCGAAGAAGCGGCTAGTGTCGACGACGTTGGTGCGCCATTCGCGGCGTTCGCGGACGGCCTTGATCGCGTCGAAAGCGCTCCAATACTCGCCCGTTCCGGATGGTTCGGGCGGCGAATAGTATTTCCACGAAACCTCTCTCGCATCGAGCAGGTCGCGCAGCGTCGGATAGGTCAGGCACGGAAACGGACCTTGATGGCGTCGGTAACGCAGCTTCGATCCCTTCGCCTCCACGTACGACGTCCTGGTGCTTCGTTGCGCATCGCATCCCCACGGCACGTGCGAGGGAAAGTCGATCAAGCTCTTCGTTCGCGCCGGATTGATAATCGTGCCGCCGGCGATGAGATCCTGGTGCGCGGTGAAACTCCCGCTGCCCTGCGTCTGGAACATGTGATCGGCGAGCACGTACGTTTTCGCGATCTCCCAGTAGGGTTCGATTTGCGTCGGCTCGACGTACTGGTAGATGTGCGTGCCGCTCGGGCCCGGGCAGGGCTTGCCGCCTCCCTCGAGATTGAAGCCATCCATCTTCCCGCCGTCGTATTCTTTCAGGAATCCGGAGTAAGAATGGCCGAAGTCGCACTTCTCGTTGAGCGGTGCCGGGTGCAGCGCGACGTACGTGTATCCGCTCGGGGTCTTCATCCGTCCTTGCGTCGCTCCGTCGGCGCCGGGAAACGTCGAAAAGAAGTTATCGAAGGTGCGATTCTCTTGGATGACGATGACCACGTGCTGCAAAACGTTCGACCCGCTTCCGTAAGAATAGTGTGTGTCGCCCTGACTTTGTCGAAGGGCGAAGGGCGAGGACGAGCACGAGGCAATCGCGAGCGCCGCGATGCCGCTCGCGGCGCCGCGTGCGATCGCGAGCGCACGGCTCACGGGCGCTGCCGCAGTGCGATGGCGCCGGTCGTCGCTTCGAGCCGGATGCGGGCGCTTCCGGTGCCGATCGTGCCGTTGCCGCGCGCGCCGACGATATGTTCGCGCGTTTGGGTGACGCCCGGAACGTTGCTGGAAAAATCGCCGACGGTGCTGTAGGCCTGCACCGTCGCATTGCTGCCCTGCCTGATGTTGAGCGTGACGGCGCCGGTCGTCGCACGCAGATCGATCGATCGGTTCCCGTCGACGCGCCCCGCGTCGGCGGTGATCTCGCCGGCTTCGGTCCGTACGGTAAGGTCGCCATGCACGCCGGCGAGGTCGACCGCGCCCGCGTCGTTGGTGATTCGCAGCGAGGCGCCTAGCGGGACGGAGATACGATAGCGAACACCGCCGCCATGCACGTCGTTTCCATAATGCGTCACGATCGAGACGCCGTCCGCCTCGCGAGTGACGTCGATGGCGACGCTGCGCAGCTCCACGGCGTCATACCCGCACTTCGTCGCTTCGACGTCGACCGTCGGCTTCGGCCAGCCGTCAACCCGCACGGCTCCCGCGACGTTCTCGATCTCCACGGCGGGAGCGGCGCCTGCGGCGACCGTACGATGGACCTGCTCCCGAACGCGCCCGGCGAAGGTCCCGCTGCATGCCGCGAGTGTTAAGAGGATCGCGAAGGCTGCGGCGATTCTTCGAGCGAAGGCTGAGTGAGCCATGGTCGCGGGTGACTCCGCGTCTACGCAGGACATTCCCTCCCTCAACGCTCGCGCACGAAAGGGACCGAAGCAAGCACGATGGCAGTACCGACGCCACGAGTCCTTTTCATCGCCTCGTTCCCACCTCGGGAACGCGGGGTCGCGTCGTTCACGCAAGACCTGGTCATGAACTATGCCGCCCTGAGCGGCTCGCGCGTCGACCTCATCGCGGTAGCGAACGCCGGGTTGCGGGAGACGCTCGCGTACCGCGTGGTCGGCTATGTCGACGGCGGGCATCCGCAGTCGTATTACGATGCGGCGGCACGCGCGAATCGCGATCCCTACGACGTCGTCAACATTCAGCACGAGTACCGGTCGTTCGGCGGCGATTCCGGCGAGTGGTGCATCGGCTTCATGCGGGCGCTGCGCAAACCGGTCGTGCTCTCCTTGCACACCGTCGTATCGAATCCGGACGCGAAGCACGCAACGCTCGTGCGCGCGCTCTGTAATGCCGCCGCAAAGGTCGTCGTCCTCGGTCGCGGCGCGCGCCGGCTCCTGCTCTCCGAGTACGGCATCGATCCGGTCAAGATCAAGGTCATCCTCTGCGACCTTCCCGATGCGCCGGGGGGTCTTCGCATCGCGCGAACGCACGCCGTGCTCTTCAAGGCCGTTCGCAGCTGGAACGTCGTGCGGTCGCTGCCCCTGATGACGCCCGTCAGCCTTCCGACCTGCGCAGTCTAACGAAGAGAGCGTCATGAGCGTGCCGATTCAAACTACCTTTCGCGGCGTCGACTCGTCGGAGACGTTGAAACAGCTCATCGCTAAAGAGGCTGCCAAGCTCGAAGGCATCTTCGCCCGGATCGTCCACTGTCACGTAATCGTCGATCACGAAGCGCAGCATTCCCGCACCGCCGCGCCGTTTCGCGTGCGCATCGACCTCGCCATCCCCGGCGCCGAGATCGCAATCGACACGGCTCGTCATAAGACCGACGAGGCGTTCGCGCTGCACAAAGACGTTACGCTGACGATACGCGACGCCTTTCACCGCGCGCGGCGGCGGCTGCAGGACCGGATGCGCCAGCGCCGCTAAGGGGCGACGCTGATCGTGGCGCTTTGCACGGCTGTCGGCGTCGCGATTCTTGCGATCGGGCGTCCTCCGAGCGGATATTGCCAGATCCCGATGGCCGGCACGCGCTTTCCCGTCGGAGCGAGCGCGACGTCTCCCTGAATCCAGGAGAGCGCATCGACGTTCCAGCGCCGCAGATGCGTCGCACCGACGACTCGTGCAAGCGTACCGGAAAAATGCAGGCGATATATCGCTCGCTTCGCGCTATCCTCGATCGTCATGTGGGTGCCGTCCCATTGAACCTGGGCGGCATGATAGATATCGATGCTCTTGCGCAGCGTGAAGTTGACAAACGAGCTGCCACCCCTCGGGAGCTCGGCGAAACGAATCTGCGAACCGGCTCCGGTGCCGTCCACGAAGAGATTGCCGTTGTCATCGTAGCCACAGAATTCGTAATTGATGATGGCGGGATCGTAGTACTCGTGCGGTGCTCCGCGGGCGTTTTGATAGACGTCTAGGTAGCTCGAGGCGCTAACCCAGTTTACGCTTGCGACCGCAAGATCGCCGGTTTTGGGATCGACTGCGCAGCCATATGGCCAGACGCCGTCTTCGTCGAGCGTTTGAATCGGGATCGTCGCGCCGTGGGCGTACTCATTGATTACGCCTAATCCCGTTCCGGTACTCTGTAGGCCCACGATGAAGACGTTGCCTTTGCGATCCGAGCAGAGGCCTTCCTGAACTAGAGTATCGCTTACGATCGTTCCAACCAGCTTGCCGTTGGGATACGAAAAGACGTAGTCGTCGGTCGTCGTCGCCGAATCGGCATAGACAAGACTCCCGCTCTTCGTCTCGGGCAGCATCCACGATCCGCCGTGCATCGCAATCGCCGGCGGCGACGCTCCACCGCAGCCCGAGAGCAGTATTGCCAGTAGCGTCAGGCGCATCTTCACGGCATTGAGCCATTCTCCGGCAGGAGGGTGAACTCCGGGAAGCCTATCCGCTGAAGGAATGACCGCATTCGCGGGAGCCGGCGTCGAGCGGTTCGCGCTGCTGATCGGACTCTCGCTCTTCTTCGGCTTCGCGTTCGAAGAGTTTTATTCCGACGAGCTGCCGCGGCGGCCGGGAGGCGTTCGCACCTTTCCGCTCTTGGCGCTCGCCGGCGGCGCACTCTATTTGATCGAGCCGCAATACGGCGCCGCCTTCGTTGCGGGACTCGTCGTCGTCGGATCGTGGATCTACGCCTACGTCCGGCGCGAGGGCAAGAACGAAGCTAATGCGGTCGAGGGCGCGTTCGTCGTCCCGGCCTGCAATCTGCTCGCCTTTGCGTTAGGCCCGCTCGCGCTAACCCAACCGCTCTGGCTCTGCGTCGGCGTCGCCGTCGCGGCGGTCCTCTTGCTCGGAGGGCGCCGGACGCTGCACGATTGGGCGGCGCGCGTCTCGACGCGAGAGATCGTTACCGCGGGACAGTTCTTGATCTTAGTCGGCGTGGTCTTACCACTACTCGCGGGACGGCCGCCGATTCCGTACACGACGATCACGCCCTTTGGCGTTTGGCTCGCGGTCGTCGCCGTTTCGACGATCTCGTATGCGAGTTACTTGCTGGAGCGCTTCGTCTTTCCGAGTGGCGGAACGCTGTTGACGTCGGTCTTGGGCGGACTCTACTCGTCGACCGCGGCGACGGCGGTGCTCGCGCGCCGCTCGCGCGACGAAGGCATGACCCCCGAACTGCAAGCCGGCATCGTCGCGGCCACGGCAATGATGTACGTCCGCGTGCTGGTGGTCTGCTCGATCTTCAACCTCGCGCTCGGGCGCATACTCGCGATTCCACTACTCGCGCTCGCCGCGATCGGCGGCGCGTTCGCCGCCTGGCGTTTTCGTTCGGCGAAACAATCGGCGCGAACCCGCGATTTCCCCAACCCGTTGCAGATCTGGACCGCACTCGTCTTCGCGGTGCTCTTCGTCGCCGTCTCGATGCTGGCCACGTGGGCGCAGAATCATCTCGGACGTTCGGGCATCTTCGCGCTCGCGGGCGTCGTCGGCGTCACCGACATCGACCCGTTCGTCTTGAGCCTCGCGCAGGGCGGCGTCGCAGGAATCGGTTTGACCACGGCAGCCGCCGCGATCGTGATCGCGACGTCGTCGAACAACCTGCTCAAAGCCGTCTATACGGTCGTCTTTTCGCGTGGCCGTTCCGGAGCGGTGCCGGTCGTCGCGCTCGGCGCGCTTGCCGTTCTGGGCGTCGCCGGCGCGTTATTTTTGCTGCGCTAAACCGGGGGACGTTTACCAGCAGGCCCTCCGTGGGAACATAGGAAGCGATTTGCTCGCTTTTTTACTTCTACCTATTCGGAGGATCTATGCGGAAATTTCAAACGGTCGCAACGGCCTTAGGGCTCGGCGTCACCCTCGTGGCACCCGCGTTCGCGGCGACCAATACGATGAACCACGTCGACAACGCGATGTCGGCACACTCGATGACGATCAATCTCGGCGCCCAGAACGGTTCCAAGCAGGACGGCCAGGCCTTTTTAAACGACACGTCGAGCGGTCTACGGGTTAAACTTCAAGTGAAGAACGAACCGTCGGGCGCGTCGGAACCGGCGCACATCCATCAAGGCACGTGCGCGAAGCTCAATCCCGCGCCGTGGAAGGGCCTCTCCAACGTCGTCGGCGGCGTTTCGGTTACCACCATCCCGAATCTAACGTTGGCCGAACTCAAGAAGGCCCACTACGCAATCAACATTCACGAGAGTGCCGCACACCTGACGCATTACGTTTCGTGCGGTGACCTCTAAAACCGGACCGAAGGGGAGCACGAAGCGGCCGGGGAGCACAACTCCCCGGCCGCAGCGCTCCCCGGGCCCGAGCGTCGGGCCGGTCCGCAATTTCCTCAAGGTACTAGGGCCGGGTTTGATCACCGGCGCCGCAGACGACGATCCATCTGGCATTTCAACCTATTCGGTCGCCGGTGCGACGGCCGGATTTTCGATGTTGTGGCTCACCCTCATCTCCACGCCGATGATGGCGGTGATTCAGGGAATGTGCGCGCGCATTGCGATGGTCACCGGCGAGGGGCTCGCCGCCCTGATGCGCAAGCGGCTGCCGGCAGCCGTATCGTTTCCGCTCGCCGCGCTCGTCATCATCGCCAATACGTTCAACGTCGGCGCCGATCTCGGCGGCATGGCCGACGCCGCGCACTTAGTGCTTCCCATACCGGTCGACGCATGGGTCTTCTTCTTCGGCATCGGTTTGATCGCCGCCCAAACATGGCTTTCGTACGCGATGATCGCGCGGGTCTTCAAATGGCTTACGCTGACGCTCTTTGCCTACGTCGTGACCGCCTTCGTCGTTCATCCGCCTTGGCTCTCGGTATTATTTCATTTTGTCGTTCCGCACGTCGAAATGAACGCCGGCTCGCTCTCGACGATCGTCGGCGTCTTAGGGACGACCATCACGCCCTACCTATTTTTCTGGCAAGCCTCGCTGATGGTCGAGGAAGATAAAGAGGCCGGAAACACGACGCTCGCGGCCCGTCGCGGCACCGACAAAAAGGCCGTGGCGAACATGCACACCGACGTCAACGCCGGTATGATCTTCTCCAACTTGGTTGCATTCTTCATCATCGTGACGACCGGCGCCACGCTCTACGCCCACGGCAAGCACGATATCGCGACGGCGCAACAGGCGGCCGAAGCGTTGAAGCCGCTCGCCGGCAACTTCGCCGCGTTGCTCTTTACGCTGGGAATGGTTGGCACGGGCGTGCTGGCGGTCCCCGTTCTCGCCGGATCCTCGGCGTACGTCGCCGCGCAGACGTTTGGTTTCCGGGAGGGCCTCAACGAGTCGCCGAAGCGGGCGCCGAAGTTCTACGGAATTCTGACCGCCGGCATTATCATCGGCATCGCGATGAACCTGTTGAAGATCGATGCGATCAAGGCGCTCTTCTGGTCTGCGGTTCTCAACGGCGTAGCGGCGGTACCGCTCATTGCGGTCATCGTCTGGTTTGCCTCGAGCAAATCGATCATGGGCGAATGGAAGAGCTCGCTCGTGGCGCGAGCCTGGGGATGGGCAACCTTCGCGCTCATGGGGGCGGCGACAATCGGCATGTTCTATTTCATGGCAAGGGGATCGTAGCGCCGCTTACATTGGAACCTCGATGCCGAGCCGCGCGTGCGCATCCGCGGGAATCCCCAGCGTCGAAGTAACGCTCCGAGCATTGCGACGCAAGACCACGTAGAGGCCCCGCCAGAATGCCCGGAACATTCCAGGCTCGACCGCGACGATGTGAGGATCCGCGCTATAATACGTCGTGTCTTCACCCCCGATATGAAGTCCGGCGACGACGCAAGCGTGGGTGATGCGCGCAATATCGAGCCTCTCCATGAATCCGAAGGATGCCGTGACGCGGACGAGGCCCTCGGAGAGCTTCTCGACCGTGACGCGGCGGTCACCGTGCACGTAGGGCTCGGTCGATGGAATGATCGTCAAGAGCACGATCTTTTCGTCGATGCTGTGCGTACGCGCCCAGTGGTGCCGAAGGACGAACGGGATTCCCTCGGGGTCACCGGTTAAGAAGACGGCGGTTCCCTGATAGGCAACGCCCAATCGTCCCCGCACGTCGGCAAGAAACTCGGGGACCGATTGTGATTGTTCGAGCTGGACGAGCGCGACCCGCCGCCGCCCTGCCCGCCAAGCACCGGCAATAACAAAAACCAGGGCGCTCACGACGAGCGGAATCCAACCGCCCTCCAGCACCTTGGGCAGGCTTCCGATGACAAAGAGCACTTCGATGGCGAGAAACGGCGCCGTCGCAAGAGTAGCTGCGGTGAGGCTCCATCGGAATCTCACGCGAACGACCTCGAAGTACGCAATCGACGTCACGACCATCGTCGCCGCGACGGCGAGACCGTACGCGTTGGCTAGCCGAGCCGAGCTCTGGAACGCAAGCACCAACGCGATACACGCCAGCGCGAGTAACCGGCTCATAAACGGAACGTAAACCTGCCCACGGTGTGCTAGCGACGTGTAGATCACCCGCATGCGCGGGATGAATCCTAAGCTGATGCCCTGCTTCGTGAGCGTGAAAACCCCGGAGATAAGCGCCTGCGACGCGATGATCGTCGCGGCGGTCGCGACGGCGACGACCGGATAGAGCGCCCAGCGCGGCGCCAAGAGATAGAATGGGTTTGCAAGAGCTTTCGGATCGGCGAGAACCAGCGCTCCTTGCCCGATATAGTTCAACACGAGCGCCGGAAAGACCACGGCCGACCAAGCAAAGGCGATCGGAACGCGTCCGAAATGCGACATATCCGCGTAAAGTGCCTCGACCCCCGACACGCAGAGCACGACCGCGCCGAATACGGCGATTGCCGCGAGACCGTGCGCCGCGAAGAACCGAACGATGTAGATTGGATTGAAAGCCCAGAGGGCCGCGGGATACTTAGCGATCCCGAGCAGACCGAGGAGCCCGATCGCGGCAAACCAGGCCAGCATGATCGGGCCAAAAATAGAACCGATTCGTGCGGTGCCGCGGCTCTGCACCGCAAACAGGGCGACGAGGATGCCGACAGCGATCGGCACGATAAAGGGTTGGGCATCCGGGGTCGCCACGCCGAGCCCCTCGACCGACGACAGCACCGAGACCGCCGGAGTAATTATCCCGTCGCCAAAGAGCATTCCAGCCCCGAGAATGATCAAAAAGGTCAGCCAGGTGGCTTTTGGTGGAACGCCCCGCCGCACCGGTGGAAGCACGAATGCCAGCAATGCTAGGATGCCGCCTTCTCCGCCGTGCGCCAGACGCATGACCATCCCGATGTAGCGAACGAAAACGATCAGGATCAACGACCAGAGTATCAAGCTCAACAAGCCCAACACGTTGTCGTGTGTTGGAGAGACGTGCAGCAAGCCAACGAAGCATTGCCGAAACGCATAGAGCGGGCTCGTGCCGATGTCGCCAAAGACGATGCCGAGCGCTCCGAGGGCTAGCACGGCCCGGAGCGGCGGATGCCCCTTACTTCGCCTCGGCATACCGAAGGCTATACCCGCGAACTAGGATGACGCTGATTCGAGTTGTCCGAAGCGGCGTATTACGAGAATCGTCGTATCGTCACGTAAGTTGTCGTCGGAGTAGGCTTTCACGTCGTCGAAGAGCCGGTCGGCGAGCTCCTGCGCTCCCAGATACCGGTGTTCCAAAAAGGCCTCGCGGAGTCGCGCGATCGTAAAAAGCTCGCCGCGGGTGTTCGATGCCTCGGTCAAGCCGTCGGTGTATATGATCACGCGATCCCCAACCTCCAACGTCGTTTCCTGGATCGGATAGCTGACTCGACGGTCGACGCCCAGGACGATCCCGTGTACGCTCATCACCTCGATGTCGGCGGCGCCTTCGCGCAGAATTAGCGGAGGTTCGTGGCCGGCATTGACGATTTTGAGATCTCCCGAGTCGGGGTGCAGCACGCCTAGGAGCAAGGTGATGAAGTAGTCGGTTTCCTCGAGATCCTGGGCGACTACGTCGTTTGCGTGGCGCACGATTTCGGTGAGCTGCTCGTCGCCGAGGGCTTGGACCAAGCCTCGAAGCAGGTAACGCAGCATAAGTGCGTTGATTGCGGCGCCCAACGATTTGCCCGAAGCGTCGCCGAGCCCAAAGAGAAGATGATCCCCGCGCGAGAAGAGGTCGATGTAGTCGCCGCCGACCAATCGCGCCGGCTCCGCCCGCACGCCCACATCGAGTCCGCGGACCACCGGGACGCTGATATTAAGTAACGCGCTCTGAATTCGCTCGGCGGCGATGTCGTACTGACGTACCGCATCATCGCCCGACGTCAGCGCCCCGATGGCCTTGGATACGGATTGCCACATTGTCGGGTAGGTCTTCCCACAAACAACCGTCGCGTAACGACCTGACCGTAGACCTGCGGGCCGCGAAAAGCGTTTGGTCGGATGCTTCTTGGGGAATCATAGTGTCACGCATTACTGCGAGGAGGTAGGCACAGAGTGGGCATTTTAGCCTGGATAATTTTTGGTTTGATCGTGGGCGCCGTTGCGAAGTTCCTAGTACCGGGAGAGGGGCCGGGCGGGCTGCTCGGCGATATCCTCATCGGCATCGTCGGCGCCGTTATTGGCGGCTTTGTCTACGGTTTCTTCGGCCATGCCGGCGTCACGGGATTCAATATTGGGAGCATGGTCTGCGCCCTTATCGGCGCGGTCGTCTTACTGGCGATCATTCGAGCCGTGAGCCGGCGTTCAACTGCGTAACAAGGGAGGTAGAGAGATGGCTGTCCGTAAGGCAACGAAGAAATCGACGACGCGAAAGAAACAAACGGCCAAGGGTTTAAGGGCCGTCGCGAAGCGCAAAACGGTCGCCGCAAAGCGCAAAACGATCCCCGCAAAGCGCAAAACGGTCGCTGTCAAGGCCTTGAAGAAGGCTTCGACCACGGTCAAGAAGGGCGCAAAGGCCGCAGCGAAGGGCGTAAAAAACGTTGCCGCCGATCCGGCGCGCACGGTCAGACGAGCGGCGCGCGGCGTGCATACGTCAGCGGTCCGGGCGCACGACGTCGGTGAAAAAGTCGCGACGGTGGGCGAGCTCATCCAGGTGACCGCCGATTTCGTCGATTCCGTTGCAAAGCGGGCAGCGACTCCGCGCCGCAAGGGGCGGAAGCGCTAAACGATCGGACCTACGGCGCCAGGAACAAGTGCTCCATTTTGTGGCTGCAGTTGGAAGGGCCGCCCAAGCACGCCACCGAGAACTTCGGCGTGGCGTTCGACTTCATCGGCAAATCCCAAACGTCGAGAGCGCCCGTGCCGGCATCGAGCGTGTAAAAA